>Ga0209396_1002561_pt1 | contig 18972 bp, 17 predicted proteins | sample GOMGulsemesocosm_6_FD_184638 | JGI IMG/M metagenome (GOLD analysis project Ga0209396, IMG submission 184638) | Methane-oxidizing microbial communities from mesocosms in the Gulf of Mexico - GOM8C Gulf of Mexico (SPAdes) (version 2) | ecosystem: Environmental > Aquatic > Marine > Cold seeps...
AAAAGCTTCACATTTTAGTCACTGAACTGTCATCTTGCTAATCCAAACTCATTGGCGTCAACAAAATAACTGAATATAAATGTGGAGTACACAATGAAATTATCAAATTTAGTCACTGCATTAGGCTTGTCTGTAGCAGTATTGGTTTCAAGCAATACCATGGCACTTGAACAATCGATTCCAGAGTACAAGAAAGCGCAGGGCATCTCAGGTAATTTATCATCTGTAGGTTCAGATACTTTAGCCAACATGATGACCTTTTGGGCCGAAGAATTTAAGCGTAATTACCCAAACGTTAACATTCAAATACAGGCGGCTGGTTCTTCGACTGCGCCACCGGCACTAACTGAAGGCACGTCACAGTTTGGGCCAATGAGCCGTAAAATGAAAGGACGCGAAATCGAAGCGTTCGAAAAGCATTATGGCTACAAGCCAACCGCCATTCGAGTCGCGATTGATGCACTGGCGGTATTTGTGCATAAAGACAACCCAATTAAAGGGCTAACCATTAAAGAAGTCGATGGTATCTTCTCGGTCACCAACAAATGTGGCGGCGAAGCTAAGAACCGTTGGGGCGACTTAGGACTTGATGGCAGCTGGGCTGGCAAAGACATTCAATTATACGGTCGTAATTCGGTGTCTGGTACTTATGGTTACTTTAAGAAGAAAGCCTTATGTAAGGGAGATTTTAATACTAAAGTTAATGAGCAACCGGGTTCGGCGTCAGTAGTACAGTCGGTCGCGGCATCGACTAATGCATTAGGTTACTCAGGTATTGGTTACAAAACATCGAGCGTTAAAGCGGTGCCATTGTCGAAGAAAGGCGGTGCGTATATCGCGGCGACTATGGATAACGCGTTAAATGGCAGCTACCCATTGTCTCGTTACCTTTATGTTTATGTTAATAAACACCCAAATAAGCCATTGTCACCAATGCAGCGCGAATTTGTGAAAATGGTCTTATCAAAAGATGGCCAAGGTATTGTTGAGAAAGACGGTTACATCGCATTACCTGCGAAAATTGTCACTAAAGAATTAAACAAACTTGGTATCACAATGTAACGCTATCACTAATAAACCTTTTAAAGGCATCCGTTTAGCGGGTGCCTTTTTTGTTTTTAGCCCCGCAAATATCCTGAAAGTATTAATCGGATTGGCTGTCGTTAAACCGTAATATTAATGTCACTAATTTGTCATGTTGGCTAAATACAATGCATTCATATTAACTAGTGTTAGACAATATTATGAGCCAAGCAGTGATCCTAAAGCGACCCGTTACTAATCCTCTTGCCGCAAGCAGTAAAATACGGCAGTTAAAAGACCGCCTAGTCCACGTCAGCATTACCGCTGGTGGCTTAATGGTGTTAATGACCTTGTTAATGATTTTTGGTTATTTGCTTTATGTGGTTGAACCGGTGTTTCGCTCGGTCACTATTACCGAGCAGCACAGCCAGCCGGTCAGCCAAGAGATGTTAGCATTGGGTAGTGATGAGCTTAATGAGGTTGGTTACTATTATGACCGCCAAGGCCAATTAAACTATTATTCACTGGTTGAACCGGGCATTGATTCCCCGGCCATTGTTTACCCATCTATTGTGTTACCTTTAACAGCAGCGCAAAAAATTAGCAGTGTTGCTCGACCCGTTGATTCTGACGTTGTTGCCTTGGGTTTAAATGATGGCAGTGTGCTTATTTCACAACCGCACTTCTTATTAAACTTTAACAACGACAAGCGCACGATCACCCCAGCCATTCGTTATGACTATGGCCAAGAGCCATTGTTGATAGACAATCTGCTTCAGCCCTTAGTGCAAACCGCCTTTGCCGTTAACGAAGAGCAATTGACGCTGGTGGCGTTAACGCAAGACAACCGGGTGGTATTGTCGCGACAAATAGCCAGTGAAAACTTCATGACCGAAGAAGTTGAATGGCAAGGGCAAGCTCAGCAATTAAGTCAGGTACCAGCGCAAATCGATCAGCTATTTTTAACCCCGAGTCAGCAGTTACTATTTATTCTTAGTGGCAACAATTTACACATCTACGACTTATCACTCGATGAAGTAGGCGCAGCGCGTGAAGTGGTGCAAGTTAATAGCACCAATGGCGATGTTAGCGCTGTTGGTATTTTATCGGGTGGTAGCTCGCTATTAATTGGTAATACAGACGGGGTAATTAGCCAGTGGTTTGAAACCCGCGGCGATGATGGTCGTCAGCTAAGTTATATTCGTGATTTTAAGATTGAAGGCGCTGTGGCGTCCATTGTTGCCGAACCTTTTCGAAAAACCTTTGCTGTGACCAGTCAGGGCGGGCAATTAAGCTTATTTCATACCACCAGTGAAGCGACCTTGTTAACGGAGAAATTAGCAACCGCGGTAAAAAACATCCGATTTTCGCCGCGTAATAACGCGTTAATTGTTAGTCACCAGAATAAGCTCAAATTTTATCAGGTTGATAATCAGCATCCCGAAGTTACCTGGCGTGGGTTATGGCAAGAGGTTTGGTATGAAGGATATAGCGAACCAGATTATGTGTGGCAATCTACTTCTGCTAGTGATGACTTTGAACCTAAATTGTCTTTGGTACCCATCTCATTTGGCACGATCAAAGCCGCATTTTACGCGATGTTATTCGCGATGCCGTTAGCGGTAGCTGGCGCAATTTATACCGCATACTTTATGCCTGCGGGTTTGCGCAAGGTCGTCAAGCCGACAGTAGAAACAATGGAAGCACTGCCAACAGTGATTTTAGGATTTTTAGCTGGCTTGTGGTTAGCGCCTATTGTCGAAACTCGGTTGCCCTTCGTCATCATGTTAGTGATATTTTTGCCCTTGGCAATTGTGCTGTTTTCATTAATTCATTATCGCTTGCCCGTCGGGCTTAAGCGCATTGTTAATGAGCAGTTTAGTACTTTACTGTTAATTCCTATTGTGTTGCTGGTGGGTTGGGGCTGTTATCAGTTAAGTCCGTTGGTTGAAGAATATTTTATGCAAGGTAATGCCAGGCAGTTTATTAGCAATGAGCTGGGCATTAACTTTGACCAACGTAACGCGCTGGTAGTTGGCATTGCAATGGGCTTTGCCGTTATCCCGACCATATTTTCAATTACTGAAGATGCAATATTTAGTGTGCCGGGTCATTTAAGCAATGGCTCATTAGCGCTCGGTGCAACGCGCTGGCAAACCTTGATTGGGGTGGTGCTGTTAACGGCTAGCCCCGGGATATTTTCGGCGGTGATGATGGGTTTGGGCCGCGCTGTTGGCGAAACAATGATTGTGCTAATGGCGACGGGGAATACCCCGATTATGGATTGGAATATTTTTGAAGGCATGCGAACGCTGTCGGCTAATATTGCGGTAGAAATGCCGGAATCAGAAGTGGGCTCAACACATTATCGGGTGTTGTTTTTAGCGGCGTTCGTATTGTTTGTCTTTACGTTTTTTTTCAATACTATCGCCGAGTTAGTTAGGCAAAATCTTCGTGAAAAATACGGTTCGCTTTAACAATGAATTTATTAGGCTTAAACATCGGCTCAGGGGTTATTTAAATGGGTAATTGGTATAAAAGTGGTTCACCGTGGATTTGGTTAACATCGGGTGCCGTCAGCATCAGTTTAATCGCGGTCTTAGGGCTGTTGGCATTAATTGCATGGCGTGGACTGACCTTTTTTTGGCCATCGCAAATATGGCAATTTGAGGTCCAGCACCCCGATGGCAGCCAGCAACGGGTGATTGGTGAAATATATGAGCGTGACATGATCCCAGCGCTGCAATTGCAGGAATCGGGTGTTGCCGTTGCCGCAGGCGTGGAAGAGGTTGAGTCGTTATTGGTTAAAACCGGCAATCGTGAGTTTGTTGAACTCGATTTCCGTTGGTTATTAACCAGTACTATTATCAGTCAGAGCGTACCCAAGCAACTGGCGGTTTTTGAACGCAATAAAAATGGTAACTTTTACGGTTATGTTGAAAGTGTCACAGTTGACGGGGTTAAGTACCACACCAACCCGCAAGATATCGAGCGGCAACTGGACATTGCTTTAGAGCGGGTTCAAACCTTGGCCGAGAATATTGAGCAACTACAACAATCGGACATTGGCAGCATTAACTATCAATTAGAATCATTGCGCTTAGAGCAGCGCCGTTATGAACTCGATGAAAAGTTAACGCCTGAGGTTGCTAATAAACTGCAGCGACAGAAGCAGCAATTGAGCAGTGAATATCTGGTGTTAGAAACCCAATTATTTGCGATGCGTGACCAAATGAACCGTGACGTGGTGGTGGTCCGTGATATGCGTGGTAAGTCAGTGCCAATTAAGCTGACTTATGTGTTGGCAGTTCACTATCCAAATAAGATGAACGTTATCGAAAAAACCGGTTACTGGTTTAGCGCTATCGCTGGTTTTGTTAGTGACGACCCGCGTGAAGCAAATACTGAAGGCGGCGTTTTTCCTGCGATATTTGGCACCATATTTATGGTGATGCTAATGGCTGTTATTGTTACGCCGTTTGGGGGCGTCGCCGCCATATATTTACATGAATATGCTAAAAAAGGCCCAATGACTAAGTTTGTACGCATTGCGGTAATTAATCTCGCTGGCGTGCCTTCGGTAGTCTACGGGGTATTTGGTTTAGGCTTTTTCGTTTACGTACTTGGCGGCAGCATTGATGCTCTACTGTACCCCGAAGCAGCGCCGGCGCCAGTGTTTGGTACGCCAGGGGTATTATGGTCGGCTTTAACGCTGGCGATTTTAACCTTGCCGGTGGTGATCGTGTCTACGGAAGAAGGTTTGTCACGGATCCCAACGTCGTTACGTCAGGGCAGTTTGGCTTTGGGGGCGACTAAAGCGGAAACCTTATGGAAGATAATTATTCCAATGGCCAGCCCGGCGATTATGACCGGCTTAATTTTGGCCGTGGCTCGTGCCGCTGGTGAAGTTGCGCCATTGATGCTGGTTGGGGTGGTAAAAATGGCACCGACATTACCGCTTGATGGTAACTTCCCATTTTTTCACGTTGACCGAAAATTTATGCACTTGGGCTTCCACATCTACGATGTTGGTTTTCAAAGTCCCAATGTTGAAGCGGCACGGCCTTTAGTCTTTGCCACTTCATTTTTACTTGTCACTGTTATTATTGGTTTAAACATCAGTGCGATTGGGATCCGTAATTACTTACGCGAAAAGTATCGTTCACTGGAAGGGTAGTTGACCCGTTAATTGGAAAAATAAATGATTAATCTAGATAAGCTTACTAAGGGTCAAGCACCCGTTGATTTAGCGAATTTACCTCAGCAACAACGGGCATTCACTATTAATAATCTTGATCTGTTCTATGCGGATAAAAAGGCCTTGAATGATGTGTCAATGGCAATCCCTAAAGGGCAGGTAACGGCATTTATCGGGCCGTCTGGTTGCGGTAAATCAACCTTGTTGCGGTGTCTTAATCGAATGAATGATTTGGTCGATAGCTGTCGAATTGATGGCGAGATATTATTAGATCAGCAAGATATTTATGCAAAATCAGTTGATGTCGCGACCTTGCGTCGTCATGTCGGCATGGTATTTCAGCGCCCGAATCCATTTCCTAAATCAATTTATGAAAATGTCGTTTATGGCTTGCGCTTGCAGGGGGTAAAGGATCGTCGGGTGTTAGACGAAGCCGTTGAAACGTCATTAAAGGGCGCGGCATTATGGGCTGAAGTCAAAGACCGCTTGCATGACAATGCGTTTGGTTTATCAGGTGGCCAGCAGCAACGTTTGGTCATTGCGCGAGCTATTGCGATTGAGCCGAAAGTATTATTGCTTGATGAACCGACCTCGGCTTTAGATCCTATTTCAACCTTGGTAGTCGAAGAGCTAATTTGCCAATTAAAAGAAAAGTTCACCGTGGTGATCGTTACCCACAATATGCAGCAAGCGGCCCGGGTATCAGACAATACGGCGTTTATGTATATGGGCGAATTAATTGAGTATAGCGATACCAATACGTTATTTACCACGCCTGCTAAAAAACAAACTGAAGACTACATTACCGGCCGGTACGGTTAAGGAACAACCATGGATAAGCATAATTTACAACGTCACATCTCTGGTCAGTTTAACGCTGAATTAGAAAACATTCGTAATCAGGTATTAGCGATGGGCGGCTTAGTTGAGCAACAACTTAGCGATGCCATTAGCGCCATTCATCATCTCGACATGACTTTAGCGCGCCAAATTATAAAAAATGATCAAAAAGTGAATGCCTACGAAGTCGCGATTGACGAGGAAAGCATTGGCATTATCGCGCGCCGACAGCCTGCAGCCGGAGATTTACGATTAATTTTCGCTATTTCAAAAACGGTTGCCGATCTGGAACGCATTGGTGATAACGCCAAAAAATTAGCGGCCGTGGTATTAGACAAAGTCGATCACCAGCAGCAGCCGTTATTAATTAGTTTAGAAAACCTAGGCCGCCAGTGTATTTCGATGCTGCATGAAGTGCTTGATGCCTTTGCCCGGATGGATGCCGATTTAGCGTTTGAGATCCATGGCCAGGATCAAAACATTGATCGCCAATACGAAACCGTGATGCGAGAGCTGATGACATACATGATGGCTGACCCGCGTTCAATTCCTGCGGTAATGGAAGTGATGTGGGCCGCTCGCGCGTTAGAGCGAGTCGGCGATCGGACCCAAAATATTGCTGAATATGTGATTTATTTTGTTAAAGGTTTGGATGTGCGCCATCTCGATCAGCAGCAGCTGCAACAAATCATGAAAAAATAGTGATTTAATGGGGTGTAAACAGCAGCAATATTTTATAAACTCAAATGACATTTTTGTCAGGTTAGGAGTATATTTTGCAGCAGGTTTCATTAAATAATCAGTTAATTACCCCAAGTAAGGTTGTTTGTATTGGCCGTAATTATGTTGAACATATTGCCGAACTTGGCAACCAGACCCCAGCGCAAATGGTGGTTTTTATTAAGCCCAATTGCGCGGTGTCGTCAACATTAGCCTCTTCTCATCAAGAACCATTACATTATGAAGCCGAGTTATGTTTTGTTTACCAGCAAGGTAAATTTAGCGCGGTTGGCTTTGGCTTAGATCTCACCAAGCGTGGGCTGCAAAGCACGTTAAAAAGCCAAGGTTTACCTTGGGAGCGGGCTAAAGCTTTTGCTGGTGCCGCGGTTTTTAGTGAGTTTGTGTCAATTGATACTATCGAAGACTCGCTGAGCTTAACCTTAGAGATTGATGGTAATGTCATTCAGGCGGGCGGGATCAGTCAAATGATCTATCAGCCAGCAACGATCCTCGCTGATCTGCAAACATTTTTAACCCTTGAAGACGGTGATATTGTCATGACCGGCACCCCAAAAGGGGTTGGGGTGATTAATGCCGGCAGTCGTTTTCGTGGTCAGGTTTTGCAACATGGTGAAGTGCTGGTCACAGGTCAATGGCTTGCGGCCGACTAGGATATTATGCCTATGTAGATGCTTACCTAGTTATTTAATCGCAGCCTGAGTAAAGTGCATTGGCCTGTTAAGAGATAATGCCTTGCTGGCGTAACAAGCTGATTTCATCGGCAGAGTAACCTAACTGTTGCGACAGAATTTTCTCGTTATGCTGACCTAACGCTGGCGCCGCGCTGTGGTATTGCAGTGGCGTTTGCGACAGGTTAATCGGCGATGCAACGGTCACAATTTCCTCGCCTTGCTCATTGGTAAGCTGGCGCACCATGTTACGGTGTTTTATTTGCGGATGATTAAAGACCTGTTCCAGTGTATTAACGGGGCCGCAGGGCACGGCGACTTGCTCTAGCAACTTAACCCAATATTGGGTGCTGTTGGCTGCGATTATCTTGGCCAATAGTGGAATTAACTCAGTGCGATGCTTGACCCGAGCAGCGTTAGTTTTAAAGCGGGGATCTTGCGCTAAGGTTTGGTGCTGAGCGACCTGACATAATCGCTCAAACTGAAGATCGTTGCCAACGGCTAAAATTAAACTGCCATCAACGGTGGCAAAAGTTTGGTAGGGCACAATATTGGGGTGGCCATTACCTAAACGAGCTGGATTCTCTCCGGTGGTGAGGTAATTCATTCCTTGATTGGCCAGCGCCGCAATTTGAACGTCGAGCAATGCAATATCAATATGTTGACCTTGCCCTATTTCACCTTGACTAGTTTCACCTCGCCCAGTTTTCCCTCGTGCCAGCAACGCCGCCAAAATGGCATTACAGCTGTAGAGACCGGTCATAATGTCGACCAAAGCCACGCCGACCTTCATCGGTTCACCATCGGATTGACCGGTTAGGCTCATTAAACCGCCTTCACCTTGAATCATCGCATCATAACCTGCTTTGTGAGCGCAGGGGCCATCTTGGCCAAAGCCAGTGATTGAGCAATAAACCAGTTTAGGATTGAGCTGTTGCAAGCTGTGATAATCGAGGCCGTATTTCTTTAAGCCGCCGACCTTATAATTTTCAATCAACACATCGGCATCTTCAATCAACGATTTAATAATCTGTTGGCCTTGAGTTGAGCTGATATCAAGCGCCAGTGATTGCTTATTGCGATTGGCGCAATGAAAATAAGCGGCTTGTGGCGGCTGCTTAGAGCTCGCACTTGCTATAAAAGGCGGGCCCCATAAGCGAGTATCATCGCCAGTACTTGGGCGCTCAATTTTTATTACTTGTGCGCCGAAATCTGCCAGCATTTGCGACGCCCAAGGTCCCGCTAAAATCCGACTTAAATCGACCACTTTAATGCCATCAAGTGCACCCGTCATATCTGTTTTACTCGCTGTTAGCAGAACGCTTGAATGCCAGTGATGGCACGACCAAGAATTAAGGCGTGAATGTCGTGAGTGCCTTCGTAGGTATTGACCGCTTCTAGGTTCATCACGTGGCGAATAACCCCAAACTCATCACTAATGCCATTGCCACCGTGCATATCGCGAGATACACGGGCAATGTCGAGTGATTTGCCACAGTTATTGCGTTTAAGCATTGAGATCAGTTCAACCGGGCAGCTACCCGCGTCCATTAGGCGGCCCATTTGCAAGCATCCTTGCAAGCCGAGGCTTATTTCTGTTTGCATGTCTGCGAGTTTCTTTTGGATTAGCTGATTCGCCGCCAGTGGACGGTTAAACTGTTTACGGTCAAGGGTGTAATTTCTGGCGGCATTGAAACAGAACTCGGCCGCGCCTAATGAACCCCAAGCAATGCCGTAACGCGCTTTGTTCAGACAGCCGAATGGTCCAGCTAGACCTTTGATATCAGGAAAGATGTTTTCTGCTGGTACCAGCACATTGTCCATCACGATTTCACCGGTAATTGATGCGCGCAATGAAAATTTACCTGAAATTTTAGGCGCTGATAAACCCGCCATGCCTTTTTCAAGGATGAAACCTCTGATCTCGCCGTCAAGCTTGGCCCACACCACAAAAACATCGGCAATGGGTGAGTTAGTGATCCACATTTTGTTACCCGTTAGTGAATAACCGCCATCAACCTTAGTCGCGCGAGTAAGCATTGACGCTGGATCGCTGCCAGAATCTGGTTCGGTTAAACCAAAGCAGCCAATCCACTGACCAGACGCTAATTTAGGTAAATATTTGAGTCGCTGCTCTTGGGTGCCATAGCTATAAATAGGGTGCATTACTAACGATGACTGTACGCTCATTGCACTGCGGTAGCCGCTGTCAACTCGCTCGACTTCGCGGGCAATCAAGCCATAACTAACATAATTGATGTCACTGCCGCCGTATTCACTTGGCAGTGTCGCGCCAAGTAACCCTAACTCGCCAAGCTCGCGCATGATGCTTGGGTCAAAAACCTCATTGCGGTTGGCTTCAAGTACCCGTGGCAATAATTTTTGTTGGCAATAGGCATGGGCACTATCGCGGATCATTCGCTCTTCTTCTGTTAGCTGCTGATCTAAAAACATTGGGTCTTGCCAGTTGAAAGGGGTTAGGGACTGACTCATTAGGCTGCTCCGTATCAAGTGATGATTCATTGCCAATCGCGCTACCGAGCCAGATTGGTTGGTCGTTTACGCTTTGGGTTGTTTTTATACTTTACGCCTCTTAATTTAATAAATATAATATATTGAATTTATATTTTGGATATAATTATTTTATGAACCTCAAGCGTCTCGATTACTTTTGCCAATTGGCCAAGGTCGGTAATTTCACCCGTGCAGCGCAACAAATTGGCATTGCTCAGCCAGCACTGAGTATTGCGATTCGAAAACTAGAACAAGAGTTGGGGCTGAAGTTAATTAACCGGGCCGAAAAAAATGATTTATTAACCTCTGAAGGCAAGGTGCTGCTTGAGTCGGCGACTAAACTGTTAGCGCAGGCCGCACAGGTTAAGCTTGAACTGCAAGAGCTAAAAGATTTGAGCAAAGGCACGGTCCGAGTTGGCATTTCAACCATGATGGGTTCTTATTACTTATCCGATGCTATTGTCGCATTTAAACAACAATACCCTCATATTGTGGTCCAGTTGGTTGACCAAGGCACCGCGGCGCTTGAAATAATGCTGTCTAATGGCGAGCTTGACCTTGCGTTACTGCGTGATGTTAACGTCGGCACTCATCTGCGTTATGTCAGTATCATCGAAGAACAAATGGTGGCTGGGGTAGCTGCAAATCATCCCTTTGCTAAGGAATCGACCATTACGTTGGCCCAATTTTGTCGCGAGCCGTTGGTGTTATTTCACGAGGGATATTTTTTGCGCGAGGCGGTGAGTGAATATTCAAAAAAACAACGTATTTCGCTTGATCTTCGGATGGAAACAAACCTCATTAAACTGCAACGGGATTTAGTGAGAAATGGGATTGGCATTACGACCTGTTTGCCTAAAATTTTCGAACATGACGATCAATTATCAGCGGTGCCCTTTAATCCTCCGATTGTGTTAAAACTGGGTTTGGCTTGGAAGAAAAATCACTATGTATCGATGGCCAGTAATGCCTTTATTGAATTTCTTAAGCAACGAGTGTCAATGGAGACTCAGTAAATTTAATCGAGTTCATTACGCGTTAATTGCTGTAACCCTGTTAAAAGCGGCGCTAAACAGGGTCTGGTCAACGGGTTGTCGGCAATATCACTGAGTACTAAGCGACCTTTGTCATCGACTAAAAATAATGCCGGCTCAGCAAATGGATGGTTGGTTTCTTGCAAATCTTTAGGTACTGATACATGGAGGTTTAGCTGATACATATGTTCAATCGATAAGCCAAATGCTAACGGATAGGACACACTAAGTTGTGGTAAATGCTGTTGCAATTGTTCGCTGTTATCGGCTGAGGCGGCAATAAGATCGATGCCGATAGCGGCGAACTGATCTTTATACTGATTTAGTTGGTTTAAATAGTCGGTACAACTCGGACTATGGTGGCCACGGTAAATAATAATCAGTTGCCACGTCAAACCATGGCCTGGCTTACCAAGAGCAACTGGCTGACCGTTAATTGTTGATAACATGACCAGAGGGAACTGTTCTTCAGTCCTTGGTTTGAGTCTATTCATACGCTATCCATATTTAAATGCTATCCATTGAGACTCAAGTATAGATTTCATTGATTTTTTTGCATGAATATAGCGCGAAAAAGCAGTTTTATTTGTTAACCAATTATAATAATTGAAAATAATCTGTTTGTTGACGTGATAAATTCAACAAACAGCAGCGTAAGTCATTATTTAGGTGGCATTCTTATCGCGGCGTCTAATCGCACGGTCTCACCATTAAAATAACTATTTTCGACCATATGCACGACAAGGCGGCCAAATTCGCTAGGCAGGCCCATACGTTTAGGAAATTGAATTTTATCGACCAGAGATTCTTGAACATTTTCAGGCATGGCCAGTAACATTGGCGTGCCCATAATGCCAGGTGCAATGGTATTAACCCGAATGCCATTACGCGCGAGATCCCGTGCCATTGGCAGCGTCATGCCAACCACGCCACTTTTACTGGCGGCATAAGCACATTGCCCCATTTGGCCGTCATAGGCGGCAACGGATGCAGTATTGACAATAATACCGCGTTCATTGGCTTCGCCTGTGGCGATATTTTTTGCCATGTACTGAGCGGCGATGCGCGCGACATTAAAGGTGCCAATTAGATTGATTGTTACTGCTTTGCTGAAATCGCTTAAAGGCTGCGCCTGACCATCGCGATCTAATACTTTCTTGGCTGGAGCTATGCCTGCACAGTTTATGCAGATGTCTACTTGGCCAAACTTTTCGACCACGTGCTCAAAAGCCGCTGCAACAGAGCTGTCACTGGTAACATCGGTTTGCACAAAAAGACAGTTGTCGTGGCCAAATTCTGTAACGACTTGCGCTGCAGCTTGCTGGTTAAGGTCGAAAATGGCGACCTTGGCACCGACTTTAATCAATTGCTCTAAGGTTGCTCGACCTAAGCCTGAAGCGCCACCAGTGATTACGGCGACTTTGTTTTGTGGATCCATTATTTGCTCCTGTTAATCTTTTAATAAGTCACGAGCAATAATTACTCGTTGTATTTCGCTGGTGCCTTCATAAATAGTGGTGATGCGGACATCACGTACTAATCGTTCAATCGGATACTCTTTGCTGTAACCAGCGCCGCCAAGTAATTGCAACGCGGTATAACAAGCGTCGTTGGCTTTTTCGGATGCAAAAACCTTGGCCATTGAAGCACTGGTAGCATAGGGTTGGCCCTGATCTTTATAAGCGGCTGCTTGCATTAACAATAAACGTGCCGCTTCTAATTCAGTATAGCGGTCAGCAAGCATCCATTGTAACCCTTGAAAATTAGCCAGCGGTTGGCCAAATTGTTGACGCTGCTTAATGTAAGCTTTGGCATAATCCATGGCTGCTAAACCTATGCCAAGTGCGAGCGAGCCAATGCCGATACGACCGCCGGCCAGTTCGGTTACTGCAATTTTAAAACCTTGATTCAATTCTCCTAACAGTGCTGAGGCTGGCACCTTACATTGATTAAAAACAACCTCGTTAGTTGCCGAAGCTTTTTGGCCCATTTTGTCTTCAGCAGGAGAAATGGTGATGCCAGCAGTATCGGCATCAACTAAAAAACAACTAATGCCTTTGCCGCGTGGGGCGTTTGGATCTGTGACCGCCCAAACCACGAACACACCGGCGTATTGTGCAGAGGTAATAAATAGCTTACTGCCACTGATGATAAAATCATCGCCGCTTTTTATCGCCTGAGTAACCATGGCCGATGGATCGGATCCGGCATTTGATTCAGTCAGGCAAAAGCCGCCAGCGTAAAATTCACCACTGCAAATTTTAGGTAAATAATGGTCTTTTTGATCGCTATTGCCGACGGCTTGAATCACTTCTGCGACCATATTGGTAACCGATGTGGTTACAGCTGTCGCGGCGCATCCTCGGGCTAATTGGGTGATCGCCAAGCTAAATGCTGCGCTGCCGGCGCCAATCCCACCATATTGCTCATCAATATTAATGCCCATAAAGCCAAGCTCGGCAAGTTGTTTTATTTGAGCTAAAAATTGGACTTGATCGCCTTGGTGATCAAGATACTGGGCATTGGGCTGTAATTGGTTAATTGAAAACTGGCGGGCAGTTTCTTCAATCATGAGTTCTTCTTCGCTAAATGAAAACTGCATACAGGCACTCGTTTAATTTAAATAACGATTAATTCTCGGTCAAATTGATGGATATTAACAGGACATTAAAGATTGATGATGTCACTATATCGCTCACGGATAAGTTTGTTTATGAGTAGGTCGTTATGGCAACTATAGGAAAACACTATATTGATGCGGCATGTTATGCAGCAAAAGAGAGAGGGGTTGACACTAATACGCTCATAATGATGGCTGGTTTTGCACCAAGTGTTAGCCAGAATAAAGATCAGCGGATTGGCGATATTTCGATGGTTCGCTTATTAAAATCATTGGAATTGGCAACTGACGACGGGTTTCTTGGTTTCTCCGCAGGTCAGGTGCCGGTTAATTTTTTTGAGCTACTGTTGCAAAGCCTCGGATATTGTCAGAACGTTGAGCAGGCATTATCAACCCTAAAAACAGGTCTGGCGTTAACCCAGTGTCAGTTGCTAATAAGTTATCAAGCCGATGAAGTTAAGCTTAAACTTATGCATCAACATCGAGATCCGGACCATTTTTTATTAGAATATTTACTGGTGTTTGTCCATCGGATTTTAAGTTGGTTAGCGGGGCGGGTTATTCCGATTTGCCGAGCTGAAATTAGTTATCGACCAACAGAATACTTACCAGAGTTTGAATTTCTGTTCCGTTGCCCAGTCGTGTTCGACACCGTCGATAATGCATTGGTCTTTACGCGGCAATGGCTAGCTTTATCTATTGTGCGCCAGCGAGATGAATTAGCACAAATTATCGCTGAATTCCCAATGGTTGTATTACGTTATCCAGGGGATGAATTGCAATTAAGCCGGCTGTTATATCAACAGATTGGTCAGGTTTTTTTTGAAACGGCACGTATCTTGACCGCCTCAGAGGCTGCCTTAAGATTAGCAATGAGCCCAGCAACTTTGCGGCGGCAACTGGCGTCGCAGTCGACTAGCTTTGGTCAGATTAAGGCTGAGTTTTGTAAAGAGCAGGCGTTACGCTTACTTGTCCAGAATCAAAGCATCGAACAAATAGCCTACGGCTTAGGCTATAGTGAATCTCGCGCTTTTTCGCGGGCATTTAAGCAGTGGACGGGCTTAACCCCGTCACAATACCGCGTCTTAAAAACTAATACTGATTAACAATATTTGTTAATCAGAGTTGGCTTTGAGTTGTTCAACTCGGGCTTTTAGTTTTTGTCCGGCTCGAAATGTCACGACGCGTCGGGCGGAAATAGGAATGTCTTCACCAGTTTTGGGATTACGGCCGGGTCGTTCGGCTTTATCCCGTAAATCGAAGTTGCCAAAGCCCGATAACTTGATCTGTTCACCTTGCTCAAGCGAGCCACGTAATTCTTCAAAAAACAGTTCAACCATTTCTTTGGCTTCTTTTTTACTATAGTTTAGCTTTTCAAATAAGTGTTCAGCCATTTCGGCTTTTGTAAGGGCCATAAACAATTCTCTTTATTGTGATAAGAATGAGTAAGTTGTGATTTAACGGCTTTAAATACCACTGCGTGTACTCTATGGTGCTATCTGCTCGTGTTTTGGGAGCGATACTGCCACTTACTACTAAATGTAATGTGCTCACTTAAACAGCAGTTATAAAGTTAGTTTATGTCAACCAACTGATTTTCGCCAATTTTTTAACCTATTTTACTTAAATTAATCTGGAATTCAGTGGGGAGCTGGCTAATAGCCGCGTGGTCAGGGACTATTGACGTAATTATTAAGCTTATTTGATTAAAATACTCGCGGTGTCAAAAGAGTGAAATGGCCTGATTTTACCCGGTGCATTACAGATAAAATTGAGATGTAAGGGCTGTTTGTGGTGCTTATGGATCAATTTAGCGTTAAAATATGAGCTTGTTCACAGCTAAAACTGGTTATTTCTTGACACATGGCGGCTATGGGCATAAAATTTCGCGTCCCTATTTTATGGGGATAGATTTTTCACCTATACGCTCGGGTAACCGAGTAAGAATTTAACTAACTAGGAGCTATAATGGCAACAGTTAATCAACTTGTGCGCAAAGCTCGCGTAAAAAAGGTATCTAAGACTAACGTACCTGCTTTAGAAGCGTGTCCACAACGTCGTGGTGTATGTACTCGTGTATATACTACTACACCTAAAAAACCTAACTCAGCGCTACGTAAAGTTGCTCGTGTTCGTTTAACTAACGGCTTCGAAGTAACTTCATACATCGGTGGTGAAGGTCACAACTTGCAAGAGCACAGCGTTATCTTAATCCGCGGTGGTCGTGTTAAAGATTTACCTGGTGTTCGTTACCACACAGTTCGCGGAACATTAGATTGTTCTGGCGTATCTGATCGTCGTCAAGGTCGTTCAAAGTACGGTGCTAAGAAGCCAAAGGCTTAATAGTTCTCCGACAGTAAGGCCAAGCAAACGAAACATAAGTATTAACCTGTTTTGGGGTAACCTGAACACATTGGAGAAATAAGATGCCAAGAAGACGCGTCGTAGGTCAACGAAAAATCCTTCCAGATCCTAAATTTAAATCAGAGATCCTGGCAAAATTCGTAAACATCGTAATGGTTGATGGTAAGAAATCAACTGCAGAAAAAATTGTATACGTTGCTCTAGACGTCGCTGCTGAGAAATCAGGCAAAGGCCACGTTGAATTATTCGAAGAAGCACTGGCAAACATTTGCCCTACGGTAGAAGTTAAATCTCGCCGTGTTGGTGGTTCTACGTACCAAGTGCCATGTGAAGTACGTCCAGTACGTCGTAATGCACTAGCAATGCGTTGGTTAGTTGAATTCTCGCGTAAGCGTGGTGAAAAATCTATGGCCCAACGTCTAGCCGGTGAATTAGTTGACGCTCTTGATAACAAGGGTGCTTCAGTTAAGAAGCGTGAAGATGTACACCGTATGGCAGAAGCAAACAAAGCGTTTGCTCACTACCGCTGGTAGAAACTATTTAAACGCCTATATCTCTATTTGTCGAATGACAATAGCTATATGGGTCTGTTCAATCTGTTTGGGGATCTCAAATAGATTGAGCATTGCGATTAAGGAACATTCATCGTGGCACGTACTACCCCAATAGAGTTATACCGAAATATCGGTATTGTTGCTCACGTTGATGCAGGTAAAACAACAACTACCGAGCGCGTTTTGTTTTACACCGGTCTTTCTCATAAGATCGGTGAAGTGCATGATGGCGCAGCTACCATGGACTGGATGGAGCAGGAGCAGGAGCGTGGTATTACTATCACCTCAGCTGCTACTACCACATTCTGGTCAGGTATGGAAAAGCAGTATAAAGAGCATCGAATCAATATTATTGATACTCCAGGACACGTTGACTTCACCATTGAAGTTGAACGTTCACTGCGAGTGCTCGATGGTGCTGTAGTTGTATTTTGTGGTTCATCAGGCGTAGAGCCTCAGTCAGAAACCGTATGGCGACAGGCTGATAAGTACGAAGTACCGCGTATGGTATTTGTAAATAAGATGGACCGTGCTGGTGCCGACTTTGATGTAGTAATCGACCAAATTCGTAATCGTTTAGGTGCAAACTGTGTGCCTATTCAAATGAATATTGGTGCAGAAGAAAACTTCAAAGGCGTAATTGACCTTTTGAAAATGAAGGCAATTAACTGGAACGAAGCAGATCAAGGTAGTACCTTTAGTTACGAAGATATCCCAGCCGATTTAGTAGATCGTGCCGAGGAACTTCGTGAAGAAATGGTTGAAGCTGCGGCTGAAGCCAATGATGAACTAATGGATAAATACCTTGAAGAAGGCGAACTTTCTGAAACAGAAATTAAAGCCGGCCTTCGTCAGCGCACATTAGCAAACGAAATTGTACTAGCGACTTGTGGTTCAGCATTTAAAAATAAGGGCGTTCAAGCGGTATTAGACGCAGTAGTCGACTATTTACCCGCCCCTACTGAAGTTAAAGCCATTACAGGCCTAGACGAAAATGACAATGAAATCACTCGTCCAAGCGATGATAATGCGCCTTTCGCAGCATTAGCATTTAAGATTGCTACCGACCCTTTTGTAGGGACGTTAACTTTCATCCGCGTATATTCAGGTGTCGTAACGACTGGCGCACACGTCTTTAATTCTGTTAAACAGAAACGTGAGCGTTTAGGCCGTATCGTGCAAATGCACGCTAATGATCGTAATGAGATTAAAGAAGTTCGCGCTGGCGATATCGCCGCGTTGATTGGTCTCAAAGATGTTACAACAGGCGATACATTATGTGATTTAGACCACAAAGTGGTATTAGAGCGCATGGAGTTCCCTGAACCTGTTATTGCGATTGCGGTTGAACCAAGAACGCAAGCTGACCAAGAAAAAATGGGTATCGCGCTAGGTAAACTAGCGGCTGAAGATCCATCATTCAAAGTTGAATCTGATCCGGAAACGGGCCAGACCATCATCTCAGGAATGGGTGAGCTGCATCTTGATATTATCGTTGATCGTATGAAGCGCGAATTTAGCGTCGACTGTAATGTTGGTAAACCTCAAGTGGCTTATCGCGAAACTATCAAAAGCTCAGTTGAAGCTGAAGGTAAGTTTGTGCGTCAGTCGGGTGGTCGTGGTCAGTATGGTCATGTTCGCTTAAAACTTGAGCCTCAGGAAGTTGGTTTTGGCTACGAATTCGTTAATGAAGTCGTAGGTGGAGCGGTTCCTAAGGAATATATCAACGCAGTAGATAAAGGTTGTGCTGAAGCAATGAACTCTGGCGTACTCGCTGGGTTCCCAATGCTTGATGTCAAAGTAACCTTATTCGATGGCTCGTACCATGATGTTGACTCAAATGAAATGGCGTTTAAAGTCGCCGGCTCAATGGGCTTTAGAAATGGTTGTCACGATGCTGACCCGATATTGCTTGAACCTTTAATGAAGGTTGAAGTCACCACACCAGAAAACTGGATGGGTGATGTTGTTGGTGACCTGAACCGTCGCCGTGGCATGATAGACGGAATGGAAGATGGCGTAGCTGGTATCAAACTAGTTTTCGCAAAGGTTCCTTTATCAGAAATGTTCGGTTATGCTACCGCTCTACGTTCTGCTACACAGGGCCGAGCTTCATACTCAATGGAATTCCTAGAGTATAGTGAAGCGCCAAAGAATATTGCAGACGCAGTAATCTCAGGCAAACGTTAATCAATTTAATTGACCGCTACTCTAAGGTACTGGTCTTAACACATAAAGAAGGTAATTCTCGTGTCTAAAGAAAAATTTGACCGCTCCAAGCCACACGTAAACGTTGGTACTATCGGCCACGTTGACCACGGTAAGACAACTCTTACTGCTGCAATCACTAAAGTATTAGCTGAAACTCACGGCGGTGACGTTAAAGCATTCGATCAAATCGATAATGCTCCTGAAG
>Ga0209396_1002563_pt1 | contig 18960 bp, 20 predicted proteins | sample GOMGulsemesocosm_6_FD_184638 | JGI IMG/M metagenome (GOLD analysis project Ga0209396, IMG submission 184638) | Methane-oxidizing microbial communities from mesocosms in the Gulf of Mexico - GOM8C Gulf of Mexico (SPAdes) (version 2) | ecosystem: Environmental > Aquatic > Marine > Cold seeps...
TAAACAATGACAAAGGGGAAATGAAGTCAAACAGGCGGCGAGGTTGTAATTCAGCGCTACGGGATTTTCGTTGATCGCTTTGCTTCATTAATTTGAATTGTTTGAATCCTGATATTTCCATCAAAATTAAAGGGAAAAACTGCAACATACCATAAAAAAGAGGCAAGCCTTCAGCATGTTTTTGATTGTCATCATAACCGCCTGAAAGCAGGACATAGGTAAAAAGTAATGCTAAGCCTATCACGAGAATTATTAGATTTAGCACTTTAAATATAGTCTGTCCTTTGGTAACTCTATCAACAGATTGCGGATAAAGTTTTGGATAATCATTTGGTGGGAATTTTTCTAAAAGAGCATTGACCCTTTGTAATATTTTTTTAGGGAAGTAATAAGATATCAACAATATTTGACCCAAAAAAACCATATAAAATAGTATGTTAACTGACATGTTTATTCCTTAATTTCTTTTGTTATTCATTACGTTACTAAATGCAATTCTAATTTCAGAATCAGTGACCCCTGACTTTTTAAAAGCAGCAATGGTTTCATCTAGTTTCGTTGTAATCCATTCATTTAAATCTACTATGCAATTTTCTTTTGCATCAGGATGTATAAATGTTCCGCGATAACCTTTAGCTTGGATAACAGAGTCACGTTCTAGTAATCGGTAAGCTTTTGCTACCGTTTTACTGTTGAGATCAAGGTCATTTGCTAATTGTCTTATTGAGGGTAAGGCATCTCCCGGTAAAACTTTTTCATTTTGAACTGCTTGCTTAATTTGCCCAATCAATTGTGTAAACAATGGCATGGGGTCATCGATATCAATAATGATTTCCATTTATCTATATGTTCCATATGTACCGTGTGTGGTAATGGTACACCTAGTGTGTGACTTATTGCAACAAATAAAGAATAAAAAACACTCATTCAGTGTTTAGAATAGATGATCTCGTGGAGTCAAATTATTTTTGGTATCTCATTCAGAGGATTTTTCATTTATCAAAAAAATTTTTAATAACCAATGTGTGTGCATTGTGGAAGTGATTTGAATTTAAAATGAAAGTCAGTTTTTATCGATAGCTGACTTAAAGCTGTATGAGTGTCAGGATGTTTTACAACTATGAATAAATCAATTTTGCATAAACAAACAGACCATTGAAAAACAAAATGAATTTTAATCTGGTGTGATTATTGTATAAAATAACTATCAGTATCAGCTTCCATCTGTGCCGTAGGGAGAATAGTTTTAGAGGATTCTTCCATGAAATTTAAATTCATAAATTCTGCAGTGGTATCTTTGATTTTTTCAGTTAGTTACTTGACTAATGTGGCTAATGCCGGTTTTATTCCCAACCCTGCAACTTGTTCTGTTGAAAACGCAACCTTAGACTCTATTAAGTTAACTGATGGCTTACCTCCTTCCGGTGAGCTTTTATCCCAATCATATAATGCAACATCTTGCGTGGGTCTTTATGGTGAAAATGACGATGCTGGTGGTTTAAACAGCCCTAGTCCAAACATAGGTCAATTGGGTGATGGCTTACTTAATGGTCAAGATATACTTGATGGTATGGAATTTATTACGGAGGCAGACCTACAGGCGCTAGATCCTGATGGTATTCATGATGATCCAGGATGGATACACTTAGCTCACTTTGATGCTCAAAATGGCATAAGTTATAGTAATGCTGGCCCTGTTCCTGAAGGTAGTCTCACTTTAGATATTAGTGAATTATTAACCTTATCACTAGAATGTGTTTCTGGGGATTTATCTGATTGTAATAGTATGAATTGGGAGTTGACCACTAAACTAGGTATTATAGACCAAGTTCAGGCACTATTAGGACCTGCTACTTTTGACCATTTAGCATTTACAGTTAAAGCGGGTAGTGATAACTCTGACGGTGGTTTTGCCGTCTATGATTTTAATTTTAAAGATATTTTTTCCATAGAAAATAGTCCGTTTTTAAACTTTAATACGCCATATAAACTTGGTGGTACATTAAATACAGCTGATTTTGGTAATAAAGGTGTTTCTCACCTTAATGTTTATGCAAGAGATCCTGCCGATGATTCTACTCAAGTTCCAGAGCCATCAATACTTACTCTTTTTTCCCTAGGCATGATTGCCTTAGTATTGTGTAGATTTAAGAAACAATCTTAGTATTGTACATTCTCTGTGATCGTCAATATCAATGATAGTTTCCATTTATATCTATGCTCCAAATGTGCAGTGTGTGACAGTGGTGCGACTTATTGCAACAAATAAAGAATAAAAATTAGTCAGAGCAGGTGCGTTTAGTCAATTTTGTCGAGAATGAGAGCATTCTCGATATTCCTATTTTTCACCGATGTTAATTATAATGACAAAGCTATAATGTGCGGTACATGCAAAGCTAGTTATTCCTTGTCAATGATGTAATCACACAACTTTATGGACATGTTTGAGCTGTGGTAAGTATTTTATCTACGAACCATTTCATAGCCTTGCCTTTATTATTGATGTGCCATGAGCAATATTGTGAGGTAGCAGGAGCAGATTTGTTTATAGCTAAAGACACTAATTCTCCGCTGGCAAGATATTGCTTAATTTTATGATAGGGTAAAAAACCGACACCGACACCTTCGATTACTGCCATTATTTTTTGTTCCATGGTAGCAACGCGTACTGTGGTTTGGTTATCAAAAACTCGGTGTGACAAAATAGGAGAGTTTTTTGAGGAATCTTTAATGGTAATCGTAGGAAAAGGTCTAATATCTTCTTCCTCAAGTAATAATTTATGTTTAATGAGCGGGTGATTTTTGGCGACAACAAATTGCCACGTTGTTGATAATATTTTTTCGAATTTAACGCCTTGAATGTTTGCAACAGGCAAAGGGCCACCAATAACAATATCAGCACGTTTTTCCACGATAGCTTCTAAACTACCGCCCATTACTTCTTCTGTGAGATTAATTTGTACACCCGTATTAAGTTGGTGGAATTCAATAAGCAGCGGGTAGAATACTTTCAAATCCCAAAGGGTATCAATAGCAATATTGAGTGTTGATTCCCAGCCGCTATTGACTTGATGAGCGGACTCAATAATACGCTGGGCACTAAGCAGTAACTCTCTACCTTGCTCTAATAAAACGAGTCCAGCTGGCGTTAATAGTGAACGGCGACCTTCTCGCCTAAAAATAGCAAATCCTAAATCGTCTTCTAACTTTTGTACCATATACGTTACCGTAGATGGCACGCGAAATAGTGCGTTGGCAGCGCCAGCAAAACTTCCTTTTTTATCGATAGCATCAAGCACTTCAAGTGCTTCTAATGTCAGTTTCATTTCCTATAATACCTTAATAAAATAATTGTTCGATAAATCCGAACATATTTGTCAATATATTCCGATTTTTAATTTAACTCAACCATTTATAATAGGTTTCAAGTTCAAGGCATCCAAACAATAAATTAAAAATAAAAGGTACGAACAATGGAAATATTACACAGAGATTCATTAACACGCGGCGGATTTGCAGGATTAACTGAGACACGTTTAATTAAAGATAATAAAGTTGGTGGTGATAACTCAACGTGGAATGGTCTTGGAAATTTTACCTACTTAGCTGACGCTCGTTATTTACCTTATGGCGAAACACGCATGCATCCTCACAAAGAAGTTGATGTTATTACCATTATGCTTGAAGGTCGTTTAAGTCATGAAGGCTCGTTAAAAGATGGTCAATCAATGGAGGTAAATCAAGTACAAGTACAACGTGCTGGTGGTGAAGGTTTTGAACATAACGAAGTGAACCCAGATAGTTCAGGAACGCGCTTATTACAACTTTGGGCCTTACCTGAAACAGCTGGAGAACCCGCTGATTATAAGTTTTATCAATTAGAGAATAATGAGTTAATGCGTATCTACGGTGGCAATAAATCTCAATCACAAACGTTTGATAGTCATACGATTATTGAAGTTGGCTTGCTTAATAAAAATAAAACCATTGCAAAGAAGGGGCAATATTTAGCTTATATCAGCAATGGTGAAGCGCAAATCAACGATGTAAGAGTTACTGATGGTGACTTAATTCGCGGTACCGATTTTAACCTTACTGTACTCAGTGATGAACTGCACTTAACGTTAATTTCAGTAGAATAATGTTGGGCAAACTATTAAAAACGCTTCAAATACGACTTAATTAAAGAGAGCTTAATCATGAAAAAAATATTAACGTTATCAGCAAGCAACAGCATTCACTCTATTAACCAAACACTTTTAAATATTGCCGTTGAAAAAATATCAGGGCATGAAATAACTAAAATGTATCTTCGTGATTATCCAATGCCTATGTATGGCATAGATGAAGAAACAGAAATAGGGTTCCCAACCACAGCAAATACATTAAAATACTTAATTGCTGAGCATGATGCTTTTATTATTGCTAGTCCTGAACATAATGGTTCTATGCCCGCTGTTTTTAAAAATACCATTGATTGGTTATCGCGTTTAGCTGATAAAGAGAACCCTATTTTTGGCAATAAACCGGTATTATTGATGAGTACTTCACCTGGACCAAATGGCGGGGCAACTAACTTACAAACAATGAACAATCTAATGCCGTGGTGGGGAGCTGATATGCGAGGCACTTATTCATTAGGTAGCTTTTATGACAGCGTAATAAACGGTAAACTACGCGCTCAACTAAACAACGAATTAACTACACTTATTACTGATTTTGTTGAAAGCTTATAATGTTATATTTTTTACAACCATTAAAAAGAGCCTCGAAATGATCGCACCGAAATATCAAAGCCTTGTTTTTTCATTTTTCATGTCATTATTGATGTCAGGCATTATGTCATTGGTCATCACTATATTTAACTTAGGTATGGTTAGTGACTTATTATCAAGATGGCTTAATGCTTGGAGTTTTGCATTTATCGTCGCCTTTCCCGTTATTATCGTGGTTTCACCTTTGGTGAGATTTTTAGTCAAACTGGTTATTAAAACGGAAAGAACTAACGCTTGTTCAACTACAGTCGATTAATCATTCATTTAATTCATGGGAACTTGGCGTAATTTAGTTTTAATATTCGGCGATACGATAAGGCTATTTGTATATTGCCAATCAAGTTAAGCCGTTAGAGATTAGAACATAAATTATATCTAGATTATGCACTCTTATTTAGCAGAAAACTCACGGTTGTCCTTAGGAAAGGTTCTTGCAAGTACAAGTTATGCATTAGATGTGTTTTATTTTTATTGATGTAGTTATCTCCAGATTTATTCCCTAACTTCGGTTAATCAAATCATAACTAAGATCTTTTGACAATGATGAGGAAATTGAGCTTGGTCATTAATGACTACCTGTTTGGTTGGGGCAAATAGGTAGTCATATATAGCAAAGTAATACGATGTATTAAATATTAAAAATGTCATTGTGACATTGATAATTATCGAGATCGTCAGGCGAACTGATATGAATTTGATGGTGTTTATAATTACCAAGAGTTCCTTCTAAAGAAGTTACAAAGTTATCAGCCACTTTCCCTATTTTTTTCCCTTGTAATCCTAACGCATCAAAGTCTTTTTGATGTGCTTCCATTAATACATTGAGCTTTTTTACGACCTGTTCTTGCTGCTTGAGATAGGCTTTATCTATCGTTAAACTTTGCTCTGTTTCTTGAATGGCAAGCGCTGTTAGTTCATCAATTTGCTCTGAATATCCATCGAGTTCGTTTTGTATTGCAGAAATAGGACTTTCTAGTGAGCTCATTTTTTCTTCTTCAACTTTTAGGGCAAGATAAGCATCTATTTGATGATCAGTCATATTATATTCCTTAATGATCTGACAATTTTCTAGTACCTGAATTTTATAGTCGCTTTGTTGAGTTTCACTTTGAACAGAGAATACTGCGGTTGCCAATAAACACGCGGTGATGATTGCGGGGGGAAATTTTTTTAATAATGCCATGATGAAACCCTTCTCTTAGTTTGAATAAAACAGTTTGTTTTTCGTTCGTATAAAGACTAAGTAGACGGGCATTAAGAAATAGTTTGGAATTTTATTTAATTATTTTTTATTGGCGCTAGGCTGCTAGTTCCTCATTGTCTAAATCGGAAGGTTTTGATGTTGGTAGTCGTTTGGCAAACTCTTTGCGCAAAAAATAATAACTTAAACAAGCTTGCAGACATACAGTTGCGACAGAGATATACCAAAGGTGGCGTATATTAAAGTCGTTTTGTTGTGATAACCACAAAGCAGGAACGACAAATGTTATAAGCCGAGTTGCAGTGCTTATTAGAGCAGGCCATGTATTACCCATGGCTTGAAATAATCCTGAGCAGGTAAATACAATGCCAGCGGGAATAAAGTTAAAACAAATAATCTGTAAAAAAGTAACACTGAAAAGTAGTACGTTTGCATCATTCGTGAAACTTTGTAAAAGTAATGGTGATTGCCATAGACATAACAACGTTAAGATAAACATAAGTGAACAAGTTAAAATGGTTGCCCAAGTAAAGGTATCTCTAACTCGTTGATACTTTTTTGCACCAAAGTTCTGTCCTGCAACCGCAGGAGCGGCAAATGCTAGCGCCATAGCAGGTAAAAATAATGATTGCATTATTCTAGAGCCTAAGCCAAAACCTGCTTGAGCATCAGCACCAAATTGTTGGATTAACCAATAAATGGTACTCATGTAGGCAAACATCAAAAAGAATTCGCCACCTGAAGGAAAGCCAATAGCAAGTATTTTTCTCAAACAGCGACGATTTGGCCGCCATAGTGCAAATACAATAGAAATATATTTATCTGCGTGTTTAAAGTAATACCAAATAAGCACAACAGCGCAAACCACGGAAATTGAACTTGAGAGCCCAGCTCCTGCTATACCCATTGCATAACCTGTTCCCCAACCAGCAATTAACATAGGTGAAAAAAGAATGTTAATAAATACAGAGATCATTTGGATCATCATGATCGGCTTAACAATGCCTGTACCACGTAGTGCTGCACTCATTGAAACCATTGGAAACTGTAATGCCATACATGGAATAAACCAATAAAGATAAGTTAACCCTTCTTGAATGGTAAGGTGATCATTTGAAATAAGGTTTAAGTAAATCTCAGCACCTAAATAGCCGACAATACAAACAATAATACCGACTATAGTTGCGATCATCATTGATTGATTAAACGTTAAATTGGCATCGACCTTATCTTTGCGACCCACCGCATGAGATACGATTGTTGCGGTGCCAACATTTAACACTTGGGTAAGCGCAAAAATTAAAAACATCGCGTTACCTGCTAAACTCAAACCGGCTAATGCAGCCCCTCCTAATTTACCTACAAAATACAGATCCACCAAAAAATAAAGTGTTTGTACAAACATGCCAACCATCATAGGTAAAGCCATCGTGATCAAGTGTTTTGGAATTGAGCCCTGAGTGAGATCTTTCATGTGAGAGGTAGTCCATAGATTATTAGCGAAAAAGCAGTTCCATATTTCAATGTCATTTTATATTCAGCTCCAAATGAGAACAATAACTCTTTTAGTTTTATTTAACGAAATGATATTAATTTAAGGTCATTTACAGTAAGTTCATTAGTTTTTAATAGGGCCTAATTTAATGAATTTACGTATCGCTACACTAGATGACTTAGCAAATATTGCTCATCTTCATGCAATAAGTTGGCAAGAAAATTATCAAAGTGTATTAGCAGCGTCTTATCTGAATGAAATGGTATTTAAGGAACGATTACAGCTATGGACTGAGCGATTAAATAACCCGTTAGAAAACCAATGGGTATTTGTGGCAGAGGAAAAAGAAAGAGGAAATACCTTATTTTGTGGTTTTATATGTGTCTATGGCGAACATCATCAACGTTACGGAACGATTATTGACAATCTTCATGTCAATGCAAGCTACAAAGGCAAAGGATTGGGGACTCAGCTAATGTTGGCTGCTGCTCAATGGGCGAATCAACATTATCCAAAAGCCAGTCTTTATCTTGAAGTACTTGAATGTAATCATAAAGCTAGAGGTTTTTATGAGTCACTTGGTGCAAAAAATGAAGCGGTTGGCTATTGGCAAACTCCTTGTGATAACAAGGTTAAAGAATTCATCTATGTTTGGCTAACAGCAAAAGAATTAATATCATCGAGTAAAGTCGTGAGTTAGACACAAATTGACGCAATTAATCAATGGCTTAAGTTATATTAGTGTTTTATTCTTTTATGTAAAATAAAAATAATCTCGGATATCGATGAAAATTGTAATATTAGGTGCCGGCGTTGGTGGTTTAAGTACCGCAATTGCACTAAAACAAGAAGGTTTTGATGTAGAAATTTATGAGCGCCAACCAACAATAACAGAAATAGGAGCAGGCATTGTTTGTTGGCCAAATGCTTCATTTGTATTAGAGCAATTAGGGGTATTATCTGAAGTTATTTCCATTTCTGGTGCTTTGAGTAAGATGAACCGTTTTTCATCATCAGGTGAGGCATTAGGTTGTCTTGATATAAACAGGCTCAGCGAACTGATGGATTATCCTAGTCTTGCTATTATCCGTAAAGACTTGATGAATATACTTACCCGTCGCTTTATAGCGTTAGATGGAGAAATTAATTATAACCATAATGTTTTAATGTTATCAGAATATGATGATAGTCAAGCAGAGGTTATTTTTGATAATGGTAAACGCCTAACTGCTGATGTAATTATTGGTGCAGACGGCAGAATGAACTCAAGGGCAAGGAAATATGTAAACCTTGACAATCAACCTATCTATCAGGGATTTATTAATTGGGTTGGGGTTTTTGAAAGTATCGATGATATATTTACAGAGCTTTCAGTTGCTGATTACTGGGGAGTAGGGGAACGGTTTGGCATCGTGCCTGTTTCTTCTAAAAAAGCCTATTGGGCAGGGGGAATTGTTGCGGAGAAAGTAGGAACAAAAGATCCTCAATGCTACAAAAACGATCTGCAATTACACTTTAATCACTGGCCATCGCCGATTAAAAATATCATAGAACAAACACCAGTTTCTTGTATTAATAAAATATATGTTCATGATCATAATCCCATTTCTACTTGGTATAAGAAAAACGTTTTATTATTAGGCGATGCTGCACATTCTCCTTTACCCACATCAGGACAAGGAGCTTGCCAAGCATTAGAAGATGCTTGGCATTTTTGTCAAAGTTTAAAACAACATGATGATATTACAGAAGTATTTAAACAATTTACAGCGTTGAGAATGGCTAAAACCACAGGTATTACTATGGGAGCTAGACAACTAGCACAATCGATATTTAATGAAGATAAAAACTATTGTATACAAAGAGATTTAACTAGTAAAAATACCGACTATAGAGCTGTAGTTACGGGGATGGCTAAAGGTTGGTGTAGTGGCTTACCTATTGGTCATTAGTCAATTATAATTAGGCAGCAGTATGAAATTAACGATTGAATCAAAATTATTGATAATCGGTGGAAGCATCGCTACATGTGCGGCAATTTGGCACCTACTGTGTATCTTAGGTGGCCCCACGTGGTTTGCATTTGCTCGTGCACCACAACAGATCATTGACTCTTCTATACAAGGAACCTTACTTGCCCCCATAGGCACTATTATTGTTGCATTATTCATGTTTGCTTGTACTTTATTTGCATATTCAGCAGCGGGTATTATTCGTAAACTCGTGTTATTACGACCCGCATTGTGCACTATTGCATTTGTTTGTTCATTACGCGGTTTAATCGCGATACCTAGTTTTTTAATGATGGAGAACTTAGATATCTGGGAACTCATTGCTAGTTCGGTATGGCTGTTTGTAGGTATTTGTTTTGTAGCAGGCAGTGTTGAACAATTTCGGAAAAAAGATTTAGTATTAGGTAGTAATAAATAGGAGTTATTTTGACTAAAATTATAGATAAATTGGCGTGGCTTCATATTGAAGATCAAAAGCTACTTGTAGCACGCTCTCACGGTAAAGATTTGTTTTATATTCCCGGTGGAAAACGTGAACTAGCAGAGTCTGATCATCAAGCATTAATAAGAGAAATAAAAGAAGAAATATCAGTAGACATTATTCCTGAAACCATTAAATATGCCGAGATATTTTCTGCTCAAGCGGAAGGTAAAAAGGAAGGGGTTATGGTTAAACTCACATGTTATTTTGCTGATCACCGTGGTGAGTTGATAGCAGACAATGAGATTGCCGAATTACGGTATGTGAACATTGATGATAAAAACATTTGTTCATCAGCAACAATTTCGACAATCAATTGGTTAAATGCTCAAGGGGTTATTCAATGAAACTTACTGAATTAGATATGAGTAATTCTTTTGATGAAATTACACAATATATCGATTTACTCTATGCCGAGTTATTTGGCAATGATGCACTATTATCTAAGCAAGTAAAAAATGATATTAAAGGCCAGTACCAACAAGAACAACCGGCACATAGTGCTTATAAAATTGTAGATGATGGAGAAGTGGTTGCGTTTTTTACACTAGCCGAGTCGTTTTCCTTTTTTGCTCATGGTCACTACGGCATTATCAATGAACTATGGGTCGCACCAGCGTTTCGATCTCAAGGTGTTGGTGGAAAAGTTTTGGAATTTATTAAAGGTATTGCCAGTGAAAAAAATTGGCATCGTATTGACGTTTCAGCACCACCTTTTGAAAAGTGGATAAAAACCTTTGAATTTTATCAAAAATACGGATTTACCCACACAGGTAAAAAATTAAAATACCTTGTGAATGAATACTAGGATTGTAGTTCTTTTAGGTTATTTACTGGAATAACTGAAAAACCTCAATCAAAGCACTTAGTATGAGGTTTTGTTATTCCATTTACATTCTGAGTACCACTTTTTTATTCCAGAGAACAGCCGAGTAGCTGTATCCATACAGGTAACGTTGAGTGAGTTATTATCAGCTACTCCCCATAAGGCCAACAATAATAACAAATAAAAAGTTAAATCCCCCTAATAAAAATCAGAAAGCTATCCGCAATAGTTGTATCAGTGTGACGTTCTGAGCTATACCTTAACTAAGTGACTTTAATATAGGTATTAGCATTGGCGAAATATTTTTATACCTTCTTTTTATTGTGTGATTTATGTTTATCACGTTTAGTTTTGGCTGAAACTATTAATATTTCTGCAATAGATTGGTGCCCTCAAATATGCATAAACAATGAGAAGCCTGGTTATGTCGTTGAATTAATAACAGAGGTATTTAAAGGCACAAAATATACATTAAATATTGAACACTACCCATGGTCACGCGCGATAAAAAACGTATTACAAGGAAAGCATGAGGCGCTGTTATCCCCAGCGAAAGCAGAAGCACCAAACCTTATCTATCCTATACATGGAGTTGGTAAGCAGCGAATGTGCTTTTTTACGAAAAAAAGCGTGAGCTGGACATACTCAGGACCTGAATCCTTAGTTAATTTACAAATTGGTATTGCGATAGATACTTCGATTGAAGAGCTAAATGACTACGTAAAAAACAATTTATCACAGTTTCAATACCAGCCATATCATGAACGTTATGTACTACAAAATGCACATAAGCTGGATAAAAATCGTATAGATACCTTTCTCTTTACCAAAAATTCGACGATATACTTATTAGCGTTAGCTGGTGAGTCTGACAAATATCGAGAAGCGGGTTGTGTATCTCAAGCTGATATTTTTATGGCCTTTTCACCTGTAAAATCAAAGAGAGCAAAAGTTAAAGAAATGATCCTGTTATTTGATAAACGAATGATGGAGATAAATAAAGGAGTCTTTATAGATAGGTTAATGCAAAAATATGGCTTATAAGAAAGCCGCTTATCTGTCATTAGATTGTCATATTAGGGTCAAAAATAAGTCATGCTGACATATTAAAGTGCATTCAATACTTCGCTAATGAATACTAAAAATGCATAACCATGAAACTATTGAATTTGATGATCTGAGTAATGAAGAACAACCTCTTTTTGAAGAGAAAAAAAATAAGCATACACGTAAAAGAAAGTGGCGAGAGATAGAATCACTCAAAGAAAAGCGCCGATTATATAAAGAGCTTGCTGATGATAACTTATTTCATTTTAATGAGCTAAGTGAAATATAGCGCTCTATAGTTAGCTGAAATATTTATAAACATTTATTTTAAATTTTCTACCCATTTGCCATTGTTTTTTATGTTTACTGCCCAGAGTATTATATTAAGCCAATAAATAATTGAGTATTAATTGTTTATGGCTTGGCACTTTTGAAAAACAACAAGAAGGTAACATTATGAAAATAAATATTTCCGGTCACCATGTTGAAATCACTGAAGGTATCAAACAAGCGATTGAAAACAAATTCTCCAAAATAGCTAAACACTTTCCAACGATATTAACGATGAACTCAACAATAACAGTTGAACCTCATTTACAAAAATTAGAAGTTATCACACATTATGAAGGCAGTGACATTTCCGTTACTGCTTCAGGAAAAGAGCTGTATGCCGCCATTGCCAGTGCAGCCAAGAAACTAGAAGCGGCCTTAAAACATCGTAAAGGCGTACTCAAAGCTAAATTACATGAAAAATATCAAGTTCAACAATCGGATGCTTTTCAAAGCTAATCCACGTTTTACATAAACAAATCAACAAGGCTACCAAAAGGTAGCCTTTTTTATGTACAGGAGTACGGTATTTCGCGGGTGCATGGATGCACAGAAGTGTGTATGTACAGGCCACTCTTAGGCTTCCTGCCTTCATGGCATTAGTGCATCCATGCACGTTGATGTAAAGTCAGCTTTTATGTTCCTGACAAAAGCTAAGTATTTACATCCCTGTAAGCAATATCGCGGGTGCATGGAAGCACAGTATTTCTCAAAATGTCCCTTTGGAAGATGATGTCCAAACTGGCACTATAGTATGATTCAATTCTCAGGCATTCATTATTTTTATACTCTGCCATATCTTGATACTAGAAATTTCAATAATTTTACCAGCAAAAACACTCTCGGTTATATCAACAGTTTAACCGGCATCTAAATTATCACCTCGATACTGATTATCTGACTCATGTCGCTTTTATGTTTAATAATAAAACCAAGCTACATGTTCACAACACTGCAGCCTGTGTTATGAACCACGATATCCTTTAATAGTTAAAATTAGTGATACTATCACAATTCTAAGTGTCTTCTTTATTTGTTTTATATCAAGTCAACTTTACCATTATTGAACGATAAAAACATGTATATCATTGGTCGGTTCTTGTAAGTTGTTTATATTGATTTGTTATGTTATAACATAACAAAAGTTATCGGGTTTAATAATAATAACGCCCGTGAATTAACTAATGCTAACTAAACGATTAATAATGGCAAAGTTGATGGTGTAATTGATTTAGATTGTTGATTTTATTTGTCTTTATTTTATATGTTCAATCAATTTATTTTTATTGCAGGGACAATAGTACTTTAAAAAATATGAGGGAATATCCTATGAAAAATGATGCTCAAACTAACGTGATATCAGTGACCCACCTTAGCAAACACTTTGCTGAATACCAAGCGGTAAACGATATCTCATTTACCGTTAAACAGGGAGAAATACTCGCGCTACTAGGCCCAAATGGCGCGGGAAAAACAACCACCATAAACTGTATCCTTGGCTTTTTAAAACCCGATGCTGGCAGTGTTAATATAGCGGGAATTAATCCAGCAAAAGACGTAGTCGCTGCACGAAAACAATTGGCCTATATACCTGAACAGGTCGCTCTTTATTCTAAATTAAGTGGTCTTGAAAATTTAACCTATATGAGCAAAATCGCTGGTGTTAATAAAACCACTGAGCAATTTCGGCAGCTACTTAATCGAGTTAATTTACCCGAACATGCCACTGATAAACCTGTCGGTAGTTACTCCAAAGGTATGCGCCAAAAAGTGGGTATAGCTATTGCCTTAGCCAAAAGTGCTAAAGCGCTTATTTTGGACGAACCAACTTCAGGCTTAGACCCTTCGGCAAGTCATGAGTTTAGTGAACTAATTCAGAAACTCGCTAAAGAAGGTGTTGCGATATTAATGGCGACTCATGACTTGTACCGGGCTCAGGAAGATGCACATGCTGTTGCTATTATGAATCAAGGGCAATTAGTATATAGCTTAGATGGCGATGCAATTAAAGAGGCACAACTTGAATCACTTTATTTAGAGCATGTACGGGCGGTCAGCACATGTTAATACTCATCTTAAAAAAAGAATGGCTCGAAAGCAAACGCGAAGGGCGTACTTTGTGGCTTAGTCGGATTATCCTGCTGCTACTTGCCTGTGCATTGTTATCAAGTTGGCATAGTTATCAGCAATTACAAATACAAAAAACACAAGTGGCAAAATCTGAACGTGAACGCTGGCTAAATCAAGGAGAAAAAGGTCCTCATGCTGCGGCGCACTATGGTGTTTATATTATCAAACCCGATACTGGTTTGTCAGTACTAGATCCCGGTTTGACTGATTATCAAGGAGCAGTATTGCGCTTAGAAGCACATAAAAAAAATGACACGTTATTTCGCAATATTCAAGACTCGATACAAATGCAGCGTTTTGGTGATTTAAATTCTGCTTTTATTTTTCAAACCTTGTTACCGTTGCTAATTATTTTATTGGGTTTTAATAGCATAGCCGCAGAGCGAGAATCAGGCACATTAAAACAGCTACTTGCCAACGGTCTTAATCCTAAAACATTCTACATGGCAAAAGTATTCGCTTTAAGTGGTTTAGCATTGTTATTATTTGTACCGGTTGTGCTCTATATTGTTTATTGGCTGCTATTTGGTGACAACATTACAGCTGATCGCAGCGCTTTATTTATCGTTAGTTACATTGGATATTTATTTATTTGGGCATTAATGACCTTAATCGTATCCAGTTATGCCCAAACAGCACGTAGCGCGTTAATAAGCTTATTGGTGATCTGGGCATTAGGGTGTTTATTGTTACCTAAATTTGCTATTGATAATGCCGAAAAGCAATATCCCACACTATCATCGCAAATGTTTCAATCTAAACTAGAGTCAGAAATTTATACCCCAGAACGGCAACAGGCTATTGCAAAATTTAAGCAGGACACCTTAGATAAATATGGTGTTGATAATGTTGACCAATTGCCATTTGCTTGGTCAGGCGCACAGTTGCAATTTGGTGAAAAATTTTCTGATAAGGTATTTGACCGTTTATTTGGTCAGCGGCAAATGCAGCTCGAAGCACAAAGTTTACATTATCAGAGTGCAGCCATTTTTAGCCCTTTTATTGCCATACAAACCATTTCGATGGCGGCAGCTGCAACCGATTTCGCACACCATCAATTATTTTCTAATGCTGGTGAAATACATCGACGTTCGATACAAGCGACACTAAATGGTGATTTAAAAGACAATGGTTTAACTACGCGTAATCGCAGTAAAAACTATCAGGGTGATCATCATCTTTGGGGAAAAATTCCAAAATTTTCCTATAAATACCCACCTATAGGGCAATTAACAAGTAATTACGGACGAGCAGTAATATGCCTAATATTATGGTTGGTGGGGCTGATATCGCTGAGTTATTTTGCGATAAGACGTATAAAAAATGAGGGACAACAATGAATTTGCTTATTTGTTTATGTGAAATAAAAAACTTACTACGTGAACGGTTACTGTGGCTAGTCTTTATTATCACAGTTTGCTTTAGTGTACTTGCAAGTTACAACGGCTACCAGTGGGCCGCTACACAAAATGCGGTGATCAAAAATGCCCAACAAGAACAACACCAAGCTACGTCTATTGCTCAACAAGGTTTAGCCAAGCGTCAAGCGCTGAATACGCCAATTAATTGGTGGGGCGACTCATACGATTTACGCGGACAAGCATTTTATTTAATGGTTAACTACGCGACTAAACCGCCGCTACCAAGCGCTGCTATAGCGATAGGTCAAAGTGATGTACAGCTGTACTTCTTTAGGATGCTAGTAACGCAAAAACAAGCCTTCATTAATCAATATGAAGTGGTACATCCATTAAGTTTATTAATTGGTAAATTTGACCTAGCATTTTTGATTATCTACGTACTGCCCTTGTTATTAATTAGCATCTGTTTTAACGCTTTAACACAAGAAAAACAGTCCGGACAACTACGTTTGTTAATGCTGCAAGGTCTGTCGCCGCTACGGTTACTGTTCAACCAATTGCTTATTAGAGCAAGTGTCATTATATTACCACTGTTATTAATTAGTATTGTTGCGTTATTAACTTTCAGCAGCGGCATAAGTTTGTTGGCTCTAGTTCTTTTTATCTGTTTAATACTGGCGTATGCGGTATTTTGGCTAGCTTTAAGTGCGTTAGTGATAAGTTACGGTAAAACATCAGCTTATAATGCCGCAGTGTTAGTTATAGCTTGGTTGAGCTTTGTTATCATGGTACCTGCAATACTTAATACCGCGATAGTAACGGCTAATACAGCCCCATCACGTATTGAATATGTAGATATTTTACGAGATAACTCTGACGCAATAGATAAATCATCAAGTAAGGTGATGGCGCAATTTTTTCAAGACCACCCTGAATTAGCTAATAAAAACTCTGCCGATACAACTGCTGGTCAATCCAATACCAGTTACTCAACTAAAAAAATAGCTAAAATAGCCGCACTAGAGGCGGCAATGCAGCCATTCGATGATGATTTTCAAACGGTATTAATGGCTCAGCAACTTCAAGCTGAGCAATTTAGTTACCTATCGCCAGCGACATTACTGCAAAGTGCATTATTTAATTTGTCTGGTAATGGCTTAATACGTCATCAACAATTTATTGAACAAGTATTGTCGCACCATAAAATACTGAGGGATTTTTATCAGCAAAGCATTTCTGCAGCGCATCAACGTGGCGATTTTAGTCCTTGTACGGGATGTATAGCTCGTGTCACGATTACTGATTTAACACAAGTGCCTAAATTTACTTTTCAGGAACAAAGATCAGACGCACCATTGGCTAGTATTTTTATTTTATTGTTGTTTTCAGGAATATTTATTTTACTAGCGAGTTTACGTTTATTGGCAATGAATCGTAGTCAAGCCGGTAGTGCATTGGTATGAACAATAGCTCACTTGATGTCATCTAGTGAGCTTCAACGTATCTTCCTTATAATATGTAGGTCCTTAAAGTAAGGGCCTTTTTTGATTATTTCTCAAAATATTTTAATGACAGACATATTTGGAACAACAGTCAGAATATAGTGGCATCAATATAGCTTTACCCTGTACATTAAGAGACTTCAAATCTATTTTATATCTTTAAATATGTAGAGGATCGTAGGTCGTACTAATTTATATGCAGGCACGATAGTAATAGCCAAACTTCGGACATTTCTTACTTTCTAGTAACATCAAAAACCATATATAAAATACAGTAGCTAACGTCTTCTTTGTGACATTCGAGACATTTGCTACTGCCTACTTTTAAAGTCAATTGATCGCTACTGGCAGACAACGTTTGATGGAGGGGGAGGGCGTTTTGACCTAAAGTTGATGTTATTTGTATTCGACTTAAAGATCACTTTGTATTCAAAGTTGTCTTTATTATCGGGCAAGATCAGAATACGGAACATGGTCTTTTAATTACAGCGATTTCACATGCAGTAAATCTGATATTAAATATGGATGTTAAACAATAAAAGATATTTCATAATCTTTCTTTCAAATAATCCAAAAACAATCTAGTTTTAACCGGCATAAATTCTGTGTTTGGATAAAATGCCCATAAACGCATTTCTGCCGTCTGTACTTCAGGTAATATTCGCACTACTTTGCCCTGCGCCAGTTCGTTTTTGATATACATGGGGGCAGAAAAAAGTAGTCCCATGCCGTTAACTACTGCGTATAGAAGAGCTTCCATATTATCGGAAACAAAATTATAGTGCGTTAAAGGACAAACCTCGCCACTGTCCATTTCTAGTTGGCCCACTTTGCGATAGAAATTACTTAGAATCATTTTGTGTTCATTAAGGTCCGAAATTTTAGTTATTTTCTTATGACTTGCTAAATATCCAGGTGAGGCAAATAACCCCATTTTATATGAAATCAACTTTACCCCACGGTGCGCGGTGGAGTTGAAATCTTCAGCTTTTCGACACAACACCAAGTCATGATCCAAACCAGGTCCTACGCCAAAAGGCAATACATCCAGTTGAATTTTTACTGCTGGGTACAATTTTAGAAAGGCTTCGATGTGAGGCATTAGAATCGAACTCCCCACGGCTAAAGTGGCAGCAACCTTAAGCAAACCCGATGGGTGTAAGGCACTTTGTTGTGTTTCTGTGATCATGCTGTCAAATTGATTTAATAGGCTATGTGCTCGCGGTAGAAACTCTGTGCCAACTTCAGTTAAATTCACTTGTCTGGTGGTTCTGACAAATAAAGTTAACCCTAATTGTTTTTCTAACCAGTCAATTCGTTTGCTCATCGCAGATGCCGACACCTCTGCGACATTACCTGCTTCAGTAAAGCTGCCGTGTTTAACCAAAAGGCAAAAACTCTTTGTTGCTGTTAACCAATCCATATTATTTCCTGGTAGGACTTAATGTTTTAACTATTACACTGTTTTTGTTCCTGAAGTTTAAGAATAAACTATAACTCTAATTCTTAACTCTGTGAAGCTGGCAATATGTATTTATTTTTAGCAATTCTGATGTTGTCATGCTCACAATTTGGCAGTCAGCTTTTTTTACCTGCATTACCAGAAATCGCAAAGCAATTAGCAATGAATAATGGTGATGCACAGCAAATCATGATGCTTTATTTCACCAGTTTTGGTTTATCACAATTAATTTTTGGACCATGGTCAGATAGGGTTGGCAGGCGGAAAATATTTTTGATTGGTCAATTACTGTTTATTATCGGCAGTTTAATATCGGCACTGGCGCTTTCACCAACTAT
>Ga0209396_1002565_pt1 | contig 18949 bp, 16 predicted proteins | sample GOMGulsemesocosm_6_FD_184638 | JGI IMG/M metagenome (GOLD analysis project Ga0209396, IMG submission 184638) | Methane-oxidizing microbial communities from mesocosms in the Gulf of Mexico - GOM8C Gulf of Mexico (SPAdes) (version 2) | ecosystem: Environmental > Aquatic > Marine > Cold seeps...
TAATAATGAGAACGATAAAAAACAGAATAAGATTTTTACTTTGCAATCTTTGCGTTCACACGATCAATACAATACAACGATTTATGGCATGAACGATAGATACAGAGGTGTAGAGAATGAGCGCAAGGTTTTATTTATTAATGAAAAAGATGCAAAGAAACAAGGTTTAGCTGATGGCGATTTAGTTGATATCACTTCTATTTGGCATAATAACCAAACCCGAAGTGTGACTGGTTTTAAAGTATTTTATTATGATATTCCACGAGATAACTTAGCGGCATATTATCCAGAAACAAACCCGTTAGTACCACTGGATAGTTATGGAGATCGTTCTTTTACGCCAACTTCAAAATCTATACCTGTTATTTTGACTAAAGCGATAGATAATCGCATTATTTAAGTGAGTAGTTTAAGCATAAATAACATGCCTACCAGTACGAGCAAAACTTATCAGGTTTAAATTGTTTTGTTTTGCAAATGCGATAGCTTTGCTGGTGGGCGCTGAAATGGTTACTAAGTGATTAATATTTGCCGCTATGGTTTTATCTACCATTTCATAACTTGCTCTACTTGATACTAAAATAAAGCCATTTGTATTATTTAATTCATGGTTATTGATAGCACCAATCAGTTTATCAAGCGCGTTGTGTCTGCCAACATCTTCTCTAATAATCTTTATGTCACCAGTTGTTAAATCACAAAAAGCGGCAGCGTGTACACCTCCAGCTTGTAAGTTTAATATTTGTTTTGCTTTGAATTTAATTAAGGCATTCTCAATAACTTCAAATGGTATCGATTGATATGGCGATAAAGGCGTTCTTTGTTTATCGACTTGCTGCAATGACTCAATGCCACATAATCCGCAGCCGCTGTTTCCTGCCAATGTTCGGCGTTTTTGTTTTAAAAGGGTAAAGTTTCTTGAACTAATACTAATATTGAGTTCAATACCATGAGGGTTGTGTTTGACCTCTAGATCTAATAGATCGCTTTTTTGATCAATTATGTTTTCAGATAAACTAAAGCCCAGAGAAAAATCTTGAAGATCACAGGGAGTCGCCATCATAACGGCATGAGAGATCCCGTTATAAACAAAAGCAATTGCTTGTTCATCTATAACAAGATCTTGTTCAAGATCAGAAATTTGATCTCGTTGTGTATCACGCACTTGCCGTGATACTTTAACTAAACCATTTGGGGCTTTTATATTCTGATCTTGCTTCACTTATAACCTTTTATGCTGTTTTTTCTAGAATTTTAGCAAATTTATCAGCACATATTTCTTCATCTGCATGTTTGCCTGACTCTATTACCCAAGTGCCATTAACCATAACATCTTGAACTGGGTTTTTCTGACTGGCAAAAATTAAGCTATCTAATAAATTTTTATCACTGTTAGCAAATAATTTAGTTTGGCTTGCATCTAATACTAACAAATCAGCTTGTTTACCTATCTCTAAGCTACCAGTATTACTATTAGTGCTTTGTGCGCCACCAAGAGCTGCACGTTGCCATAAGTTAAGGCCGACAGAGGCTTGTTCTTTAGTTGCTAAAATCGCACGTTGTTGTTTAATTAAACGTTGCGCATATTCAAGCCAGCGTAATTCTTCAATTGGGTTTACTGAAATATGGCTATCAGAACCAATTGCAAAAGTACCATCTTCTGCTAAAAACTCAGTTGTTGGAAAAATACCATCGCCTAAGTTAGCTTCAGTTGTAGGACAAATACCCGCAATCGCACCTGTTTTAATAATGCCTTTACGTTCGTTTTCATCTATATGTGTTGCGTGGATCAAACACCAATGTTTATCTAAATCAGCATTATTCAATAACCATTGAACAGGACGCTCACCATAATGATTTAGACAATCATCAACTTCTTTTTGTTGTTCGCTAATATGAATGTGAATAGGTGCTTTATTATCTAAGCTACGTACATGACTTACAGCGCTATGTAATGACGCTTTATCAACGGCACGTAATGAGTGCGGTGCAATTCCGACATTTGTATTGCTGTATTCATTGGTTAAGCTAAAACAATCGGTTACTAATTGATTAAATTGCTCAACAGAATTGATAAAACGTTTTTGACCGTCATTTGGCTCAAGTGGGCCAAAACCGCTAAAACGATACATTACAGGTAACATAGTTAAACCTATGCCTGATGTTTTTGCAGCTTTAAATATTGACTCAGCCATAGTTGCAAGTGGTGTATAATTTTCACCGTCAATTTGATGGTGTAAATAGTGAAATTCAGCAACTCGGGTGTATCCCATTTTTAGCATTTCAATATAAAGTTGGCTGGCGATCGCCTGAGCATCATCAGCAGATAGTTGATCTAAAAATTGATACATGATCTTGCGCCATGTCCAAAAGCTATCTTGTCCTTCGCTACCTTGCTCGCTAAATCCTGCAAAAGCACGTTGAAATGCATGAGAATGACAGTTCACCATTCCTGGGATCACAACACCATTAGCAACTTGTGCATCAGTATCTTGTCCTTCAGAGATCGCAGTGATCACACCATCTGTAATCGTCAGGGTTTTATCATTTGCCCAACCATCATTGAGCAATACTTTGTGTGCGTATAATTTCATTATCTAACTCTTATTGTCAGTTGTGGTTATTTGGCTTGAGCAAATTTAGCTAAGGCTTCAACTAGCGCTCTTAACTTAGGTTTCACTTCTGCAGCTTTTGTTTCGTTGTATTCATTACTAGGTTCATTCATATAAGTTATTTGTGATAACTCAAGTTGCAGTGCATGAATATTTTTCTCAGGCTTACCAAAATGGCGCGTAATAAAACCACCTTTAAAGCGACCATTGGTAACATTTGAATAAGGAGAAAAGTCTAATGCTTCAACTTGTGAAATTAACGTTTTATCACAGCTGGCGCCATCGCTGGTACCAAAATTAAAATCAGGTAATTGACCTTCAAAAAAACGTGGTACATGAGATAAAATTGAATGTGCTTCAAGTAATACCGCTTTACCAAATTCTTGTTTCATTTGGTTTAATGTATCTTCAATCGCTTGATGATATGGGCGCCAGTAAAGCTCAACACGACGTTGAATTTCAGCTTCATCAGGTTTCATACCTTCTAAATATAAAGGTGATAAATCAAAAGCAGTTGTAGGGCAAAGTTCAGTGGTATTTTGGCCTGGGTATAAATTTACGCCATCAGGGTTACGATTTAAATCAATTACAAATCGACTATATTTTGGATTAATAACATATATACCAAGCTCATCCGCAAAATCATAAAGTTTATCCATATACCAATCAGTATCGGTAACATTAATACCGACCTCTGTCATAGCATGTTTTATTTCATCAGCAATGGCTTCTCCATTGTGTGGCATGCTGATTAATAACGGGATTCTACCTTTACTGAGCGTATAACTTGATGCCATTTTATAACCCTTTTTGTTTAATAAGATAACTTGTATATACAAGTTGAACCTATAATCTATCACGAGTGAAGAAAACAACCTAATTTATCATTTAAAATGTGTCGTTATTTTATGCAATTGGTATCCACTTTAAATATAGGGGATTTGTTTAAAAAGGTGCGAGTAAGTTTTTTAAAGTAGAAATAAAAAAGCCTCAACTGGCTTGAGGCTTTTGGTTTATATACCATTGAACGGGGAGAGTATATGTATTAATTCAACTAAATTTTTATGTTGTTATCATTTCATAAAAGCCTGTAAGTAAATACGCTGGCGATGTAATGATTAGAAATAAAAGTGTTATTAAATGAAAACAAGTTTATGTTTATGTATCGAGACTTGTACCTATGTCATAAAAATGAAATTTTAATATTTTATTATCCCTTAAAAAACAAGGTGGTAATTTAGATATGAATAAAGCATTTGATACTTACAGTGATGAATTAATATCACAGTTAAAAAAACTCACTCAATTATCATTAACAGAATTTGAAATCCAAATTTCATATCAAAAAATGCTTTCAGAGCAAGATTATCGAGAGTTGGTGTTAAAAGAATTGTATGAACTTAATCATCCAGAAATAATTGAAATTATTCATTGGATCAATAATTATTCAGCAGCAAAAAATAAACCAATATCTGATGAGCCTCAAGTAGACAAAAAAAATACAAATCGAAACTTATTATTACCTTTATCTTTGTTTTTTGTATCTGTGATTGCAGTTATGGCATTTTTATTAGTATCGCAAAATAGTGATTCAGATAAATTATTAGCAGTACCTCAAGTTAAACATGAAGCCGCGCCAACAGAAGCTAAGTTTGTGCAAGCTACAAATAAAACAAAGCTAACATTGCCGGTTACAGAAGCAGAGGTTAGCTTCAAACTTCATGGCTCAAATACTATCGGCGAGAAGCTAGCTCCTGCATTGCTAGTTAAATACTTAGAGCTGCAAGGCGTAAATGACTTTTTATGGATCCAAGGTGACAGTCAAGTTGAACGTACGTTACAGTATATTAAAAATAACAAAGCTTATGCGGTAGAGCTACATGCTCATGGTTCTAGTACAGGGTTTAAGGGGTTAAAGCTAGGAAGTGCTGATTTAGGCATGGCGTCTCGTCGTGTTAAAGTAAAGGAAGTTTTAGCGCTTAAATCTCAACTCGGTAATTTAAATAAAGTGGGCAATGAGCATATTATTGGCTTAGACGGTTTAGCTGTAATCGTTAATCAAAATAATCCTATACAACATATTTCAACTGAAAAACTGTCTAAAATTTTTTCTGGTGAAATGAATAATTGGTCACAGCTAGGTGGTTCAGATTTACCTATTAAAGTTTTTTCAAGAGATGCAAAATCAGGTACTTGGGATACATTTAAAAACTTAGTATTAAAAAAGTTTAACCGAAAACTGGCTTCAAACGTGGTACGTTTAGAATCAAGTTCTAAATTATCAACTTTAATTTCTCAAGATGAAGCATCCATAGGTTTTATTGGTTTAAATTATGTTTTACATAATAAAGCGTTAGCTATTTCAGAGGGCGTGGGTACAACAGCCATTTTTCCTACACGCTTTACCATAGGTACCGAAGATTACGCATTAGCCCGTAGGTTATATTTTTATACACCCACTTCGGCATCGAATATGGTAAAAGATTTTGCGCAATTTGCTATTTCTCAGCAGGGGCAAGATATTGTTGAAAAAACGGGATTGATTTCACAAAATATCAAAGTTGAAAATACTTACCCTATGCAAGATGCACCAAATAAATATAATAATTATGTGAAAATAGCTAAGCGACTATCTCTTAACTTTCGATTTAATTATGGTGATAAAGAGTTAGATAATAAAGGTAAAAGAGATTTACAAAGACTGATCTCGTTTATGGAGCAACATGAAGGTCGTCGCCTAATATTAATGGGTTTTTCAGACAGTATAGGAGCTAAATTAAAAAATATTCAGTTATCACTCACTCGTGCAAAATCAGTTGAAAGAGAATTGATTGCCAGAGGTATACCCGTTATGGCTGTCGAGGGCTTGGGTGAGGCGATACCGGTTGCAAATAATGAAACAGAAGCTGGCAGAGAGCGTAATAGAAGAGTTGAAGTGTGGTTGCTTTAAAATAGAAAAATTAAATAAGTAAGTTAATATTATTGTAATAAATACCTTTTATTATGCAGTCAATTCGGAGTTTTAAGAGTCTATTTTATGTTTGCTATTTTTTCACAACAAGAAAATCTCATTGCTGTATTTAAAAAATACTCAGTAACAGAGGCGCTTAAAGTAAAATTTAATATTCTCCAAGCAATTAAAACACTTAATATTCCTTCTGATGATTTAATTGAACATATGCGTAATGAAGGGTTATGTATTACTGATTTTAGTCTTGGCACTGATAAATCATTATCTTCTTATGAAAGTTCACCCAGTATTATTCGTGCCCATTTACATAAAGTCTTTTTAGATAAGCAGAAACTGATAGATGCCATGAGTGGCTTCTCAATGTCACAAGCAATAGAAGTGCGTGCTTTATTGCAAAATAATATGAGTCAATTAAAGCTACCCTCAGATGAGTTGATATCAAAGATGGAGCAAGAAGGCTTATCTTTACAGCGCATAGGCATAGAAAACACATCACCTCAATCTACCGTATCTTCAATAAAATTAGCAAAAACAAAAAAGCTATTGTCATGGGCAATTGAAGAAACTGCAGAAGATAAAAAAAGACGCATTAAGTCAAAACTTAATGCGCTAGTTCAAGATGTTGAAAAGCCAAAAAAGTTGCCAACTCAGCTACAAAAAACTGAGTCTAAAAATATAAAACCATTAACTGAAGAAAGCCAAACTTCTGAGGTTAAAAAAATCAGTTTGCAAGAAGCACTAGAACGTTCATTACAAACTGAACTGTCACAATCTATGAATTTTTAAACACTAATTTAAACTCAACGCCATCATTGGTGCTTAAGTTTTTAGCTGATATTTGTGCATTATGAAAATCAGCAACTAACCTGACGATATATAAGCCTAAACCTAAATGTGGTTTTTTTTGTAATGATTGACTGCGTACCGATACCATAGAATCAAAAATATGTTCGCCAATTTCAGGTGGTAATAAAGGACCTTTGTTGATGACAGAAATATAAGTCGATTGATTATCAATACGATATTCAACAGAAATAGGGCTATCTTGCTCTGAAAACTCAACTGCATTAGCAATGAGCTTATCAAGTAATTGCGCTATAAACTCAGGCACACCTTGCATGGTTTTCTTTTCATCACTCAAGCTTAATTCAAAGGCCTTTTCAGGATAAGCCATTTGATAGCCTTGCATACAGCCTGTAACAACCTTGGTTAAATTAAATGATTCAGTCTCTGCACTTTGAATGCTTTGCTCTAATCGTGTGGCTTCACTCATCGTGGTGATAATTTTATTTAACCTATGTACACCATCTGTCGCACGTTCAATATATTTTTGGCTTTCCTCATCTAAGTTTTGCAATTGCAGGCTTTCTAAGGAAGAGCGCACAACTGCAACTGGAGTTCTGAGCTCATGAGATAAACGTGATGACATATTCTCTAAATAATGTGTATATCCGCCTAATCGACCAACTATATTGGCAAAACTACGAGATAAATCACCAATTTCATCTTGGGTCTTTGATCCTTTAATTTCTCTTAATACTCTGCCTTGAGGATCGATGGCAGCTTCAGCTGCATCCCTGAGGGTTCTTATTCTGCTTGAAATACGAGAGGCAAAAAAGAATAAAGATAAAGTACCAATAAGCATAACGGCTAAAATCACGGTAAATAATTTCTCTAAGGCTTTATTTCTTAAGGTACGTACGCCATTGGTGGTCTCTTCTGCAATTACAGCACCCATTACCTTATCATCAATCCAAATAGGGTAAGCGGCTGATAAAATTACGGCCTTTTTATCAGGAGTAAGACGCCAACTTGATTGTGGATTGCCTGCTAAAGCATCTTTAATATTTTTGCCTTGTAATGAAGTAACATCGAATAAGGTATCTAAAAAATCTGCTGGTGGTTTAGTTAAAACTTTATAGTATAAAGGATGTAAATATTGTTTCTCAAACTGGCGCCATTTACTTAATTTACTTGAGTCTTCGCTTAAATTTTGTGACCAAACACCATCCGCATCTTGAATTTTTCCTGATTGCGCAAGCACTCTATGATGATTATCTACTACCCAAATTCGACTACCAGAATGTCCCATGCCTTTAATAATGCGCTCTATTTCAGGTGAAGGTAATAATACTGAGCCTAACTGTGTTAAATCTTGCAAGTTAGAAGTCGACATGGTTTTTATTGGCATATTTTTGTTATCTTTATCAACAATAGCAAACCCTAATTTATTGCCTATCATGCTAAGCGGCATTCGAATTTCAATATTATAACCATCTGGTGTTTTTAAAAAGTGGCCTTGGATTTTTGAAATCGGTGTTAAAGAAGTTGCTTCATAAGCTGTGATCCAGCCATCTTTTTTAGGCGCGATGATATAATTTAAAATTTGGTTGTCAGGGTTTTTTAAAGCAATTTTAAGATAATCATTATTGGTGATGCTCAGGCTATTAGCACCGCGATATTGGGTATTATCATCTTTTACTTTAAATACCGCATATAAGTAATTTTCGTATTTACCCACCATGTGGGTAAAAGATAAGTCAGCGGGATCATGATTGAGATTAATCGGAGTTAAATAACTTTTATCGTAATGCCAAAATAATGCTTGGTAGGTTTTCCAATCATGTAATTTGCCATCTAATTGTATCGGACTTGGTAAGTTATAAGCATATAAGTCACGACCTTTAACCACTTGATCTAAAAAACTTGCTTGATGATCGAATAACTTAGGTCGTTCGTGTAAAGCAGTCGCAAGGGCACGGGTAGTACCCACTAAAGTTTTTTCTTGTCCTTGCCTTAAATACTTCTCCATTTCCCACACGTATTCATAACCAAGCCAAGGAAGTAGAGCTAAAAAACATGACAATAAAATAATCTGACTGCGTAAACCAAATCGCATTAAACTTGCTCCCAGCGATATCCCATACCGTAAACCGTATCTATACAATCAAACTCAGGATCAAGTTTTATAAACTTTTTACGAATACGTTTTACGTGAGAGGTAATCGTACTGTCATCAACATAAATTTTTGCATCATTCATCAATTCATTTCTACTTTTTACATGACCAAGGCGCTGGGTTAATGAATGAACCATCCAAAATTCTGTAACTGTCAGATCTAATAAACCATCTAACCAGAATACTTGCATTCGCTTATTATCAATTTTTAACTTTCCACGGGTAATAATATTTTCTTCAAGTATTGGCGCTTCTAACGCTTCCATTCTACGAAACAAAGCAGCAATTCGCGCAGCTAAATGAGGCAAGCTAATATCTTTAGTTAAATAATCATCAGCGCCCATTCTTAAACCACATACCGTATCAATTTCACTGTCTCTGGCTGTTAAAAAAATAATAGGTAGGGTTTTAGATAAAGAACGTAAGGTTTGACATAAAGCAAAGCCACCATCAATTTCATCGCCTAAGCCAATATCAATAATGGCTAAATCGGGCAAAGCATCATTAAAGGCAATTTCTGCCTCAGCGCGAGAAGCGTAACCACTTACTTGATAGCCTTGTTTTGTCAGCATTTCAGTATAGTTTTCTCTAATGGCTGTTTCGTCTTCAATAATGGCTATTTTTTTCATTGTTACTTATTACCTTTACTTAAATTGCTCTGCTGTATTGAACTATACCTAAATTACCCACTAATAAAATGCAAAAAAGCACATTGCCATTTTTTTGCCACAATTGATCTTTGCATTGCCATTATTCATCCATTTTCTCGCCAGAACTCAATGTTTTAATTAACTCATCAACCAAGCACAACCAACCAATTTAATAATTTTAAACATTGAGGCAAACAAAATGAAAAAATCAATTATCACAACAGCATTAGTATTAGCACTTTCTTCAGTTACATTTTCAACTCACGCGGCAAGCAGTAAAAAAAATGAAATGCAAAAAGAAGAAGCAATCGGTTTAGGAACAGGTGCATTAATTGGTGGTGTAGTCGGTGGTCCAATTGGCGCATTTATCGGTGCATTCACCGGCACATTAATCGGTAAAGTTGAAGTGAATAAAGATGAAATTGCCGAGCAAGATAAAGAAATATCATCACAAAAAACACAAATAGTCGCAATGCAATATAAAACAAAAAACTATCAGGCATTAGTAGCACAAACGGAGCAGTTAGAAACGCAATTAGAAGAAATTGAATTTGAAAAGTCACAACTACAAAAGCAACGCATTAATAACTTAATGGCGATGACCGTTCAGTTTAGAACGGGTTCTGCAAAAATAGAGTCACACTTTGCAAAGCAGTTAACTGAACTTGCCCAAGTAATGAAAACCAATCCTGATATTCAAATTGATTTAAATGGTTTTGCAGATCAAAGGGGTGAAGAGCAGTTTAACTTAAAGCTATCTAAAGCGCGTGTTGCTCAAGTTCAGCAATTTTTAATAAAACAAGGTGTAGAACATACACGTTTAAATAGTCATGCTTTTGGTGAAAGCCAAGCTGTAGCGAAACAAACTGATTATGAAGGTGACTTTTTTGACCGCCGTGTCACGGTTAAAGCTAGAAAAGCACACTCAAACTCTCAAACAGCAAGTAACCAATACTAATTAACCATTTAATTTAAAGTTTAGGATTGAGGTGTTTTATCACCTCAATTAAAGGTTCCCTTATGATGACACTTGCCAAAGCGCTAGGTTTTACACAATTGTGTAAAACCAGCCTTTTTTTATTTACCTTAATATTAAGCCAATCGGCTAATGCATCTGACTTTGAGCAACCTAGGCTCGAATTAAAAGATCTGACCGGTAAAAAAGTTAACTCGGCTATTTTATTAAGTAGTCATGCTGATATGAAAATATCAGGTTTAATAAACCAAGTTGATGTAATTCAAACATTTAAAAATGAACATTTCGAAGGCGTAAACGCACGTTATGTATTCCCTCTGCCCGATGAGTCAGCAGTTTATAAACTCGAAATGAAAATAGGCGAAAGAACAATTTTAGGAGAAATTAAAGAAAAACAAACAGCAAAAAAAATATATACGCAGGCACAAAAACAGGGCAAAAAAGCCAGCTTAATCACACAAAAGCGAGCTAATGTTTTTGTGAGTCAGGTAGCTAATATCCCACCTGGTGAGCAAGTCACAATTAAAATTAGTTATCAGCAAGTTTTAAGTTATAAGAATCATGAGTTTTCATTAAGGTTTCCTATGGTTGTAGCGCCTAGATATCAGCCAAAAACCATGCAATTTGATAGTGATTTAACCTCTAACTGGCTATTTCAAAAAAACTTAAAACCAGAAGTGGAGATGAAAGAGGATCAAGAAAATGCTGAACCGATAAATCAAATATCTTTAAATATAGCGTTAGATGCGGGTTTTAATTTAGCTGATATTAAATCGCCTTATCATCAAATTGATGTAGAAAATCGTGATGTAGGTAAATATAAAATCTCATTAAAAAATAATACAACATTAGCCAATAGAGACTTTGTATTACGTTGGCAGCCTGAACAGGGTAATGAAATTCAAGCTGCCATGTTTACAGAGCAGCTTAAACAGCAAGGCGAAGAATATGCATTGGTGATGTTGATGCCGCCAGCAAGTGAGTTTCAGGAACAACAAAGGCTACCTAGAGAATTGATATTTGTAGTTGATACCTCAGGCTCAATGCATGGTAGTTCAATGGAGCAGGCAAAGCAGGCGCTGTTTTTAGCGCTTGCTGATTTACAACCTGAAGACAGTTTTAATATTGTTGAATTTAATTCGAATGTAAGTGCTTTAAGTGAGCATGCTATCCCGGCAACCGATTTTAATTTAAGGCATGCAAAAAAGTACGTTTATAACTTAGATGCTGATGGCGGTACTGAAATAGCTAAAGCGTTTTCGCGAGTATTGCAAGGTGAGATGCAAACAGACTATTTAAGACAAGTTATTTTTATGACAGATGGCAGTATTGGTAATGAGCAACAAATTTTTGAGCAAATAAATAGTACATTAGGCACAAATCGTTTATTTACAGTAGGGATAGGCTCAGCACCGAATAGTCATTTTATGCGACGAGCAGCAGATATAGGCAGAGGTAGTTTTACATTTATAGGCAATACGGCTGAGATCAGAACGAAAATGCAGTTGTTATTAAAGCAGTTAAAAAACCCCGCTTTAAAAGAGTTAAAAATTGTAGATGAAAATGCACAAGCAATGGATTTTTGGCCTAAACCCATCCCTGACTTATATTTTTCAGAACCTTTAATGGTAGCGGTTAAATTGAATAAAGGGCAAAAACAAATAAATGTTGTAGGGCAAAGTGCCAATGGTGAATTTAAAGCAAAACTCAATCTAGTAGAAATAAAGCAAGGAGATTCAATTTCTCGTATATGGGCAAGGCAAAAAATAAAATCACTATTGTTATATAAAAACAGCCCAAATAAAACAGCTCAAGATACCAAGCAGCAGGTATTAGACTTAGCATTGAAACACCATATATTAAGCCCATATACAGCTTTTGTCGCAGTAGATTCAGGACCAATTAGTGAAAAAGAAATCGCTAACAAAGCAAAAGAAACACATAGAGTTGAAGGCATGCGCCCTGCGGGTTGGACTATGGCGAGTAAGGGTATTACTTTGCCACAAACTGATGGTCAGAGCCGGATGAAAATTCTATTTGGTTTTATATTACTTTTATTAGTTGCCGCTTATTGGAAATACCAAGTTTATGAAACATCTAAACAAAGCTAGTTTCAAAAAGCTTATCGTAGTTGGATTAATGAGCCTGGCTTTATGGCAATTAGGTCAAGGTGTTTATATGCAGGCTAAAGCCAAGCTTGCTCAACATTTGATTGCGCAAGCTTGGCAATCAAATGTTGAGCAAGGTGGTGGCAAGCAAATTAAACCTTGGTTTTATGCTGATACTTGGCCTATTGCTAAACTAGTAGTACCAAACCTCAATGTTGAAGAACATATACTGTGGCATGCCTCTGGTCGAAATTTAGCTTTTGGCGCCGCTCACTTTTTACCTTCAGCAAAGCTTGAAGACTTGGTTAAAAATGATAAGGGTCAGTCAAGTTTGATCGCCGGGCATAATGATACAAACTTTGCTTTTTTATCTCAGCTAAAGCTTGGCGATACTTATGAGTTAACTTTAGGCATTGGTTTAAAAATGAAGTATCAGGTGAGTAAAATAAGCATTATTCACCAATCAGATACTTCATTTTTACAAACTAATATAAGCTCAGATAATCGTTTGTATCTAATGACCTGTTACCCGTTTAATAGCTTAATATCGGGTACGCAGCAGCGCTATTTAGTTGAATCTGTGGTTATTTGATTTTTCAAAGGTTTGTCATTATCTATTGTTTTATGTTTTTGGCTGATCATCACGCCGATAAATATCACAATCACACTCAACCACTGCTCAAAGCTTAAAAACTCCCCCAAAATGCTAGCCGATAACATTAGGGTAAATACAGGGATCAGATTAGAAAACGCAGCAGCTGTCAGTACAGATACCTTTGAAATTGCATAGTTATACATGCCATAGGCGCCTAAAGTAACAAAAGTGCCTAAGTAAAGAATGCTTAAAACCGCTTTTTCATCATACTGATTGGGAAGCTCAATAAAAAATAAAAATGGTGCAAAAAATAAAGTGCCAGTGAGTCCCTGCAAAGCAATCAATGATAAAGGTGAGTATCGGGTAGATAAATACTTAACACTCACAGCATAATAAGCCGCACATAGGATCGCAACAAGCTCTAATGAATTACCCAAAATTGGATTAGGTGCATGCTCTGACTCAGGCGAGAATAATGTTAAAGCGATACCGCCAATAATACAAAATCCAAACCCAATCATTATAGTTTTTGATACATGCTCTTTAAGCATGAAATAGGCAATAACAGCAACAATTAAAGGGAAGCATGAGACCAAAATTCCCGCTTGAGAAGCTGAAGTATATTGCATTGCATGGCCCTCAAATAAAAAGTATAAACAGGGTTCTGCTAAAGACATGCTCAGTAAAAATTTCCAATCACCTTTTTGGTAATCAAACTTTTTTACCCAAGGCCACAAAAATAAACACACTACCAAGGTTGTTAGCATTCTAAAAAAAATAACAAATTCAGGGTCGTAAACATCAATAGAATATTTTAATGCAATAAAAGAGCTGCCCCATAAAAAGGTCGCGATGATAAGTGCAATGTTTGCTGGCATAAAGTAAGAACTATTGAATAAAGAGCATCATAATAGCAGCTTAATAAAAATCACTATATTACTGAATATGTAAACTTATAAATAATATGATTTTGTTTTTACAAAAAACCTTATTATTTACTAAGCTTAAATTGAGCTTAAGGGGAGGTGATATTCTTGATTCAACAAATGAACAGTTGTGCACACGATTGGCTAATCTCTTTGACGCAACAAGATGATGAATCAGAATTAGATTTAATTTTGATATCAGCTGTTCAGTCTATTTTATTTGGCACAAAAATAGCTATTTATGTAAATAAATTTTTGGATCATGCCCATGCGCCGAAACAAATCTGTTTATCTAAAACGCAAGATCCTCTTAATTTAACTAATCAACAAGTAGAAAACATTATAGATAAAGTAAATTCAAATAAAATACATATCGGTGAAATAAACACTCAGGAAGTGACCTATTTTCCAATTTATCATTTTGGTGATGTAATAGGGTTTGTATTGGCTTTTGGTCATAATGATTTTTCAAATGTACAAATATCAACAGCGGTGAGTTTATTAAACATATATGCAAATCAGCTGTTTATGTTGTTTAAATCTAAAATAGACCCTTTAAGCGAGCTACTAAACCGTCAAACTTTTGATAAAAAAATTCAGGAGATAATTTCTGGGAATGGTTTTTTATCCCCCAGAACGCCAATTCCAAAAGATAATATTTGGCATTTAGCCATGATTGATATCGATTTTTTTAAAAAAGTGAATGATGTTTATGGTCATGTCATTGGTGATGAGGTAATTATTCTAATGGCTAGATTAATAAAGTCAGAATTTCGTTCGGAGGACTATATTTTTAGATATGGTGGTGAAGAGTTTGCCGTATTATTTCAATGTATTAAAACTGAAGGTGCACAACAAGCACTGGAAAGATTACGGCGAGAAATTGAAAAATTCGATTTTCCTCAAGTTGGCACACTTACGATTAGCATTGGTTTTACCTCGCTTTTGAATTACGAAATGGTGCCAGCTTTAGTGCAGAAGGCTGATATAGCACTGTACCATTCAAAAAATACAGGCCGAAACAAAGTGGCAGACTTTAAAGATATTTCAGACTCTGCAACTAATAAAATTATAAAGGGAAATGATCCTGAATTGTTTTAATTTTCTTAGAATTTAACCTGATCTTTGCAATTTATTATAATACGGTTAAAATGCGCGCTTAATTTTGCTTTAGGAGCGTTTGAATGAAGTTAGTTCGTTGGGTTTTGGGTCGTATTATTTTATTGTTAGATTTTATTTTTACACCTAAAAGCATTAAACGTGCTCCGCAAGAGCAAGAACTTGTTAATCAAAAAACAAAAGACCTTTCTTTATATCAATTTAAAGCATGTCCATTCTGTGTGAAGGTACGCCGTTCAATGAAACGTAATGGCTTAGACATAGAAACAAGAGATGCTAAAAAAGATGAATTACATCGCCAAACTTTATTAGAGCAAGGTGGTCGTGTAAAAGTACCTTGTTTACGTATCGTAAATGGTAATGATGTAACTTGGTTATATGAATCAAGTGATATTATTAGCTTCTTAGAAAAAGAAGTCGCTTAATTAATTAGCGGGTTTAAAAGCCCGCAATTTTCTATTGCTAACCCTTTTTATCTACTCAAAATTACTTAGTTCGACTCCCTTCTTATTCTTGAAACAAACCAATCTTTGAATTTCTACCAATTCAGGCTAAGTGACCAGTTAATTAACGAAAATGGTATTAAACATTCCTTTATCTTACTTTCTCCTATATAAAATACTTATAGTCGTAATAATAAGTTGATGGATTAATGGCCGAAATACTCGAAGTATTAGATCTAAAAAGATATTTTTCAAAAAATAAAGCCGTTGATGGTGTGAGTTTTAAAGTTAAAAAGGGCATTTGTTTTGGTTTGTTGGGGCCAAATGGTGCAGGAAAAACAACAACAATAGAAATGTTGGAAGGGATCGTTGAACCGACATCTGGAAATATTTTATATCAAGGTAAGGCGATAGATAAGCAAATCTATCATGAACTTGGCATTCAATTTCAACATACCGCTTTACAAGATCACCTTACTGTTATTGAAACTTTAAAAATGTTTTCAGCATTCTATGACAAAACCTTGCCTATAAAAGACCTTATCTCACTGTGTCAGTTAGATGATTTTATTAATCAAGATCATAGAAAGCTCTCAGGTGGTCAAAAGCAAAGACTGCTATTAGCTTTAGCTTTAATAAATGATCCGCAGTTAGTTTTTTTAGATGAGCCAACAACAGGTTTAGATCCCCATAGTCGTCGACTGTTCTGGGATTTAGTCAATAAAATTAAATCTCAAGGAAAAACAATATTACTGACAACCCATTATATGGATGAAGCTGAGTATTTATGTGATGAAATTGCCATTATGGATAAAGGAAAAATCATTGCATTAGATAGACCTGAAGTATTATTACAGCAACACTTTAGTGGTGCGTTAATTAAGTTGCCTAAACAAAACATTGATACGCATGAAAATAAAGAGAATGTATCAGAGCAATTAAATATTCAGTTTGTACAGCAAAGTGCACAAGTTCAAAGTTTAGATATTCAAGCTACTTTAGTGGCATTGATTGAACAAGGCGTGTCACTCGAAGGGTTACAAGTTAAATCAGCTAACTTAGATGATTTGTTTTTAAAATTAACAGGCCATGGCTTAGAGGGTGTTAATCATGTTTAAGCGATTTCTAGCAGTATTAATAGCACGCAATTATGAGTTTTTTCGGGATCGTGCCGCACTTGGTTGGAATTTAATTTTTCCTGTATTACTCGTTGTTGGTTTTGCCTTTATATTTTCAGGTGACGGAAAAACGCTTTATAAAATAGGTGTATTATCCGATATAAGTCAAACTTCAAATAATCATAAGCTTATGGAATTAAAACATATAGAATTTGTAAGCTATGATGAAAAATCAATTGCAATGAACAAACTGAGACAGCATAAAATAGACTTGTTAGTGGATTTTAACGGTGAAACTTATTGGGTGAATCAATCTTCGAATTCGGGTTATATTGCTGAGCAGTTATTATTAGCATCGAGTCCAAACTTCCAAAGAATGGCAATCGAAGGCAAAGAAATACGATACCTTGATTGGGTTGTACCGGGCATTTTAGGTATGAATATGATGTTTTCATGTTTATTTGGCGTGGGATATGTGATTGTACGGTATCGTAAGAACTCTGTGTTAAAAAGGCTTCATGCAACTCCGCTAAGGCCTATTGAGTTTTTAACGGCACAAGTATGTTCTAGATTATTAATTGTGATGACACTCAGTACAGGTATATTTATAGGGTGTAATTGGATTTTTGATTTTTATATTCTAGGTAGTTTAATCGATTTATTTATAATTGCTTTGTTAGGCACTGTGAGTTTAATTTCTTTAGGGTTGTTAATCGCTGCGCGTTCAGAATCAGAAGAGTTCACTGGCGGCATGTTAAATGTCGCATCATGGCCAATGATGATGCTTTCAGGAGTCTGGTTTTCATTAGAAGGTAGCCCTGAGTTTATTCAGACTCTAGCACAATTTATACCTTTAACGCATATGTTAGAAGCAGCAAGAGCTGTGATGCTTGATGGTGCATCTTTATGGCAAGTTAAGAGTCATATAATCGCCTTGCTGATAATGACTGCTACATTTTTAATGAGTGGTTCTTTATTGTTCAGATGGCAGGGGCAAGCGAGATAATAGCACTGGTGGTGCATCTATATGGCAAGTCCAAAGTAATACAGTTATTTACTAATAATGACAGCCACATTTTTAATGAGTGGTTCTTTATTGTTTAGATGGCAGGGTCAAGCTAGGTAATGCGTCATGCTATGCCGCCACCTTTATGGCAAGTTAAAAGACTAGCAGTAACATCGTCACTTTACTGATAATGACAGCCTCATTTTTAATTAGTGGTTGGTTAAAGCGACTTGATATCCGTGAAAGTTTATCACAGAGATCTTTTGCAATAATAGCTGGTTCTTTTACATCGCTTCTAAAACTATTATTAACTTCTGACTAATTATTATAAGAAACTCCTAAATCTTATTTTTTATACTAAGCTTTGAATAGTCAATGACTTACTAAATAGGATTTTTATGACACCTCAGCAATTGGAGTTAGTGCAAGTCTCTTGGGAAAAGGTAGTCCCGATCGCAAAACAAGCCGCAGGTCTCTTTTATGGCCGTTTATTTGAAATAAATCCCGCTTTAAAATCTATGTTTTCTGATGATATTGAAGAGCAGGGTAAAAAGTTAATGCAAATCCTCACCACAGTTGTCAGAAGCTTAAAACAATTCGATAAAGTAGAAATGGCAGTTTGGCAATTAGGGCGTCGTCATGAGGTATATGGTGTTAAAAAATCTGATTTTGATTCTGTGGCATCGGCTTTATTATGGACTTTGCAGCAAGGTCTACAACATGAATATACTGCTGAGGTAGAAGAAGCTTGGGTGGCAGCTTACACAGTGCTTGCGGGTATCATGCAAGGTGGTGCTGATTATCCTTATGCTAATTTTGATAAGTGGAAAGCTGAGCAGGGCTAATAAAAATTAGAAATAAAAAAAGGTGGCTTAGCCACCTTTTTAAATAAGAAGATAAAAACTTACCAGTTTTTAATACTGTTTAAAATACCTTGGCTATCTAACCCCATTACCTCATACATTTCTTGCTGTGTACCATGTTTAATAAATTCGTCTGGTATACCTAAGTTAAGTACTTCTACATCTAACTTATTGGCTAGAATAAACTCGTTAACAGCGGAGCCAGCCCCACCCATAATCGCGTTATCTTCTAAGGTCACAAATAAAGTATGATCTTGAGCAAGCTTTGCTAATAGAGTGGTATCTAATGGTTTGATAAAACGCATATCAATTAATGTTGCGTTGAGTTCATCAGCTACTGATTTTGCATTACCTAAAAAAGTACCAAAAGATAAAATTGCAACCTTTTCACCTGCACGCACTTGTTTTGCTTTACCTAGTTCAAGTTGTGTCATTTCTTTTTCAATTTTAGCATCACCAGCACTACCGCGAGGATATCTTACAGCGACAGGTCCAGGTAAGTGATAACCGGTATAAAGCATTTGACGACATTCATTAGTATCAGAAGGCGCCATAATAACCATATTAGGAATACAGCGCATAAAGCTTAAGTCATAAGAGCCA
>Ga0209396_1002567_pt1 | contig 18941 bp, 13 predicted proteins | sample GOMGulsemesocosm_6_FD_184638 | JGI IMG/M metagenome (GOLD analysis project Ga0209396, IMG submission 184638) | Methane-oxidizing microbial communities from mesocosms in the Gulf of Mexico - GOM8C Gulf of Mexico (SPAdes) (version 2) | ecosystem: Environmental > Aquatic > Marine > Cold seeps...
CTGATGCGGTTTATATTGGTTTTAAAGATGAAACAAACGCGCGGCACTTTGCTGGCTTAAACTTTACTGAGCGACAACTTGAAAAAGGTATCGCTTATTTACGTCAACATAATTGCAGACTGCATGTTGCAATAAATACTTTTGCCCATCCTGATGGTATGCAGCGCTGGCAAGCCTCGGTAGATAAAGCGGTTGCCATTGGTGCTGATGTATTAATTATCGCTGATTTAGCTGTATTAGATTATTGTGCAAAAACTTATCCTGATGTTGAAATTCACGCCTCAGTTCAAGCATCTGTTACAAATTCTGCCGCTATCAATTTTTTTGTAGATAACTTTAATGTAAAACGTGTTGTTTTACCTAGAGTTCTGTCTATTCATCAAGTTCGACAATTGGCAAAAGTCAGCCCTGTTGAAATAGAAGTCTTTGCCTATGGTAGCTTATGCATTATGGCTGAAGGACGTTGTTATTTATCTTCTTATTTAACCGGTGAATCACCCAATACCGCAGGTGCATGTTCACCAGCTAAATTTGTTGAATATAAAGAAACCGAATCAGGTTTAGAAACCCATTTAAACGGCATCTTAATTGATAAATTTAGTGATGATGAAAAAGCAGGGTACCCAACATTATGTAAAGGTCGTTTTGATGTTGGTGATGAGCGTTATCATGCACTTGAAGAACCGACTAGTTTAAATAGCATGGAAATGTTGCCCCAATTGATGCAAATGGGCATTAGCGCAATTAAAATAGAGGGTCGTCAACGTAGTCCTGCATATGTATCGCAAGTGACATCAAGTTGGCGACAAGCGATTGATGCATGTAAAGCTAACCCTGAAAACTTTAAACCATCGGTTGAAACCGAAGCGTGTTTAAGTAATTTATCAGAAGGTAGTCAAACGACGCTTGGTGCCTACCATAAGAAGTGGAAATAAAAACGATGAAATATGCATTAGGTCCTATCTTATATTATTGGCCAAAACAGCGTGTAGAAGACTTTTATCAGTTAGTTGCGAAATCAGATGTAGATATTGTCTACCTAGGTGAAACTGTATGCTCTAAGCGTCGAGAATTAAAAATTCAAGACTGGTTGAGTATTGCTCAGTTATTGTTGGATGCTGGTAAACAAGTTTGTTTATCTACTATGACTTTACTTGAAACACCATCGGATTTAGCCATGTTAAAGCGTTACTGTGATCAAAAAGACTTTATGGTAGAGGCTAATGATTTATCAGCTATACAGTTATTATCGGAGCAAGGTCTACCTTTTGCCATAGGTCCAGCTGTAAATTGTTATAACGCGCAAACAGTCGACTTATTTGTTTCAAAAGGCATGAAACGTTGGGCAATGCCTGTTGAGTTATCACATGAATGGTTACGAAAAATAGTGAGCGATCCATTACTCAAAGATAAACGAGATAGTTTTGAAGTAGAAGTATTTGCTTATGGCAATATGCCATTGGCTTATTCTGCACGTTGTTTTACTGCGCGTTCAGAAAATCGTTCTAAAGATGAATGCAAATTATGCTGTATCGAATATCCTGAAGGGCGCACTGTTAATAGCCAAGATAAAAACCAATTGTTTGTAATTAATGGTATTCAGACAATGTCTGGGTTGAAATATAACTTAATTAATGACTTAAAAAGTATGCATGGCTCAGTTGATATTGTCAGGCTGAGCCCTCAGTCGGAAGATACTCTGAAAATGCTAAAAAACTTTAGGGCTAATGAAGTCGGGCTTGCGCCAGTACCTCTAGATAAGAGCGATGAATGCAATGGCTATTGGCATAAAGTAGAGGGCATGGTTCAGGTTAAAAGTTAAAATATCAGTCTGAATATTAGCGCTTAAAGTTACTATTTTTTTGGTAAATAAAAAAATGCGTTGCATAAAATTAAGAGGAGAGGCCTTATTATGCAACGCATATAGCAAATCTTTTTTGCGAAATGCAAAGAAATGACACTTTAAGCAAAAATTGTGCACTAAGAAAAATTCGTATTTATTAGTTAAAACCGGCTTGGTAAAGGTTTATGTAAATGCACATTTTTATTTGAAATCGATATATATCCCCCTTTAGTTAATTCTTTTAATATGCGAGTAACCATCTCTCTAGATGAGCCAATTCTATTGGCGATATCTTGATGTGTCATCAGTTCAGGGATCACTCTTAAGCAGCCATCTTTTACAGCCATATCATCTAAAAAATGTTGTAACCTACTGTAAACATCATATAAACCAAAGGATTTAATCGCTTTTGTTTGATTACTTACTTGGGAAGCTAAAGTCTGTATTGTTTGAAATGCAAGATCAGGTCGACTACTTAATAGTTCTAGAATTCCCTGTCGACTAATTAAAATAACCTCTGTTTTTTCAGTTGTCATTACAGAAGCACAGCGATAATTACCGCTTAGTACAGACAGCTCGCCAAAATACTCTTTTTGTCCTAATGTCGCTAAAACAAGTTCATTACCTTCATCATCTTGAACATAAACTTTAACGCGACCTTTTACGATTAAAAATAGGCCATGACCTTCATCACCTTCTTGTATAACGACTGTATTCTTTTGATAATTAAAGTTTTTTGCTTGTAATTGAATTTGCTCTATCGCATCACTATCTAAACAGCTAAAAAGAAGGAAATTATTTATTTCTTGGGAAAAGTGATATTGACTTGCCATTTAATACACTCCAAAATTTATTTAATAATGCGATTTCTGATTTTTTAGATAAAGTTTAATTTGGCTAAATTGTTTTAAACTTAAAAAGTAAAGTTTCAAAATTTGAGCCAACTTTTCCTAAGTACTTGTTCATTACTTAATTACATTTAGCTACATGTGTAGCTAAATGCTATGGGCTTATTCACTTTCATACTCTGATGTACTTTCAGTGAGTTTGATAATTAATTGATATGGCGTAGGCAATGAATTAACGCTTAGTACAGCAACTGGTTGATGGAAGCTATCATCATTAACTTTGGCATATGCTAATTTAGATTTTATTATCAGATCTGAATCAGGGTTTTGCAGCATGATTTCCTGAACTGCATTTTGTAATACAGATTTTCTATCTATTAATTGAATTTGATCATCAAGCTTAAATTCAGGCCAATCTATACTAGCTCTTTGTACTTGGCCTTGATGATTAATTGCAACTTTAATATCTGATTGCAAAATATTGAGACCATTTATCTGTCTTGGAATATATGCTATTTGATACATTTCAAATTTATCTTGTGGTTGTTTACTGCCAACTTTAGCGCCAGCGGCAATTTGACTACGCACAATAGGTCTATTTAGCTCTGAATAAGGAATTTTAAGCTGTGTTAACAACTTAGATACTATTTCGCTAGCAGCCCTGGCTGATATCGGCTTTTGTTTATTATCACGCTCAAAGTGCCACCTTCTATCTCTATTCACATAACGTAACTTTCCGGTTTTCTTATTCAAGTGAATCGCATTTACTTTACCAAATGCTTGAGAGGCTTCTTCTGGCGGCAAGTTACTCATTTCATCGTTAAATGACGCTAATACGAAATTGAAATTGAGATTTGCAATAGGGTTATCTAATGATCTTGCATTTAAAATGCTATCAGTCCACTGTGGAATAGCTGCATCTAATTGCTTGATAAGTTCAGATTCTGTGATCTTATTATCACCCACTAAATTAATACCTTGAGTTGGATCTTTTGAAACAGAACTTGTTTCAGTTAATGCTGCAGCTGAATAACTTATTGATGCAAAAAGTGTAAAAGTAACAATGTTAGGTAATGTTTTTAAATTAAACATAGTGGTATCTCCAAGTTAAAAGTTATGAACTAAAGTCGCTTGCAATAACGCTTTCTGCCGCTGGATCACAGCCTCGAATATAAATAACGCCCCAATACCCGATTGAGCTTGGATCACTATGCACATTGTCATATCTTTCAGTACCAATGCGATTCCAAGTATCTGTGCTGTTTGCGCCAACAGCATAAGCAACAGGGCATTGATCATCACTGCCGCTGATATCTGGGATATACATATTATCTAGCCATGATTCCGCAATCGTTGAAGAAAATGCATCATCTGCAAAGTCTTTATAATCATTCACTAAACTACTGCCTATCCACATTAAGCCATGAAACCCATCTACTTGATGCGCTCTACCAAATGCACTCCACCAGGTACTCCATTGGTTATCATCCATACTTTGACATGATGACAGATGTAAAAACTCTAGATCAGAATCACCAAGTTCCATCTCACTGCGCATAATATCGCAATTACCACCACCTGATTCATTGACCCTAACGCGACCACCGTAATCATTGCCTGATTCAAAACCGTGTAATGCCAGCATTACAGCATCACCTTCATCTAAATGGCGTGTATCATTGCCCCAAGAAACCAAAGAACTATCTGCAAATTTACTATTTATAATATTTCCATTTACGTATTGACCATCACGGGTAAAGGCATCGCTACAGTGACCTGATAAACACCAGCCAAACAGACTAAAACCTGTATTAGTTATCTCGTCATACCATGCATCAGCCATGTTATCCCAAGCACTACGTGTGCTGCCTGAGCAGCTAGCGTCCCATGTCGTTACAGCATAACTTTTCGCTTCATATGCACCATGAGCAAATGGTGTGATTAGTAAAGAATACAAAATACATTGAGAGACTTTTGAAAAGCATATTTTTTTAATTTGCATATTCATAATTTACTCCTGATTAAATATTAATAAGTTATTAAACCAATTGGCTTGATTGTTATTTAATCAAGTATGCAGTGCTAATTCTGTGAATTAGTCCCCTAAAAATTGTGATTTATTACCAATTTAAGTTTTTAACTTAAAAGTTAAGTTACACCTTCTTTTTTAACCTTTTGATTTTAATGTTTTTTGTTTTGATTCAGTTAAGTTTCAGCCTAGATTCAAGTGCTATTTAAATTAAAAAGTTATGTTTTGCGCTTCTTAAATAGACGACTGGAATATAACGAAAATGAAAAACTTAGTTGCAATAATCATATTGCTTGGCGTGTTCACAAATCATGTGAATGCAAGTGAACTTAAAATACATGCAATTAATGTTGGTTGGGGGCAATCTGTATTAATAGAAGGCGCTAATGGGAAAACGATTTTATTTGATTCGGGTTTGAGCTCTAAACGCCAAGTAGTAATTGATTATTTGCATCAACACAATATACAGCAGTTAGATTATTTTTTATTAAGTCATAATCATGCTGATCATGGGGGCAGTGCACAATATATAGTAAGGGAGTTTAAACCAAAACAGAGTTATTACAGCGGTGCATCAGAAAATACCGAACGTGTATTTATGAAAAATTGGTTTAACTCTTATCAAGAAGCAAATGTAAGTGCACCAGTTGGTATGCCATTAGGTCATGTAATCGATTTAGGTAATGGTGCAACTGCAACAGCAATTGCTGTAAATGGTGAAATAGAAAATAAAGCTGCTGTTGTTGCTCAATTGCAAAAGACAGATCCTAGTTATGAGTTTCCAAATGCAACTCATATCAATGATTCTTCAATTGTTATTTTAATCAAATATAAGGGTTTTGATTATATTGTGTCAGGTGATTTAGGTGGACATTCGCATAATGGACAAAAAGACTTTGAAACGCCAGTAATGATGTCTGCATTATTAAGTGGCAACAATAATGTTTATACGCCAAATGGTGGCATAGATATTTTGCATACAGGTCATCACGGTTCTAAAACAAGCTCTAATAGTAAATATTTAGATTTAGCAAAACCTGAAATAGCAATTGTATCAGTTGGACCTAATCAAGGTCATGGTTTACCAAATAAAGAAGCAATTGAAGATGTACTGATCAAAAAGGGTATAAAAGTATTACAAACAGATGAAGGTAAGTTAAGTGATGAGCGCACAAATACCAGTGGTTTTGCTGTAGGGCATATAAAAATAAGTACCGATGGTGAAACTTATACGATCACTTCAGATGAAACAGGACTAGATACTATCAAGCAAAATGTGATTGGTGAATCAGCAAAAGCTGGCTTACCATTAACTGTTAATGTTGATAACGCTGTAATTATTCCACCAAGTGAAGACTTAGCCCCTGTAATTAACGCCACCATATCAAGTGATTTAGTACTCAATGCCACAATTACAGACGATAAACTATTAACGAGCGCTGAAATATTTATCGATCAAAAAAGTGTGAAATCATTTACTTTTACTGATGAAACAAGTTACCAAATAAATTACGAGATAGATAAAACTTTGTTTACTTCTGGTGAACACACTATATTCATTAAAGTGATTGATTCTGCAAATCACTCTGTAAATTCAGTTAATCTCACTTTTGATATCTCGCCTGTTACACCGCCAACTGTTACCACTTATAATGAAATTGAAAATAATGACTCAGTTGATAATGCTAACAGTGTCGCTGATGATATTAATATGGTAATTGGATTTTTCCCATATACAAATGATGATAATGATTGGTTTGAAGTTAATTTAATAGCAGGAAAAACTTTAAACTTAGCATTAACTGGCCCATCTGATTACAGTCAAGATTATGATTTATATCTGTATAGTGAGGGGGGGACTTTATTAAAGTACTCGGAGCAAGAAGGAATATCCGAGCAACTCTCTTATAAGAATACAAATTCTGCAAAAACTAAGCTTTTGCGAGTTTTGGTGTATCGATATTCTGGATATAGCAGTAAAACGCCTTATCAATTGGTAGTTTCACGACTTTAAGTTATTTATCAGTGTAAACATGATTTTTTAGGGGAATAATTTGTTCCCCTTTTTTATAAATAGTCTTTATTTGAAATAGCTTCTCGTTTATATTGGGCGCAAATAATAAATAAACTATTTACTCTAAATTAACATGCAAAACAGAATACAATTTATACAGCTTGGAGACTGGCTGCTTGATTGTGAACAGCAGCGAATACAAAAGGATAATAATTGGCAAGATGTTCCCTCATTAACTTTTAAATTATTAATGGCTTTGGTGGAAGAACCTAATAGAGTCATTAGTAATGATCAGTTGATTAAAACTGTGTGGGGAGATAAGCAAGTTGTGTCAGATGAAAATCTACAGCAACGTATTCGCATGTTAAGAAAATTGCTGAGTAATCAAAGTGCTCAATTGGAGTATATTGGTACAGTAAGAGGTAAAGGTTATCGGCTGTTAGTTATGCCAAGCAAAGTTAAAATATCACCCTATATTGGTTTTAAAAAGCATATTAAATCAATAGTTTTACTTTCATTATTATTCACCTTTATAACGCTTACTTTTGTTTACTATAAGCAAATAGTTAAAACCGATAATAAGTATAAAGTAACTTTAAATCGTATCGCTGTTATGCCTTTTATTCAAAAAGGCGTTTTAAGGGATTTTGAAGGGCTTGATACTGAAGTAACATTTCAGATTATTGAAAGTTTAGGCGCGTTAAGTGGTGTTGAAGTTGCTTCTTTTTATGAGATTCAAGAATATAAAGATATCGATTATGACGTAATGGAGCTTGGTAATAAACTAGATGTTGCCTTTATTATTACAGGAGAAATAGAATACAAACACGATCAATTTTATATTTATTATTCACTTATAGACTCCTTAAAAAATACCCTTATTTTTGAAGAAAACTTAAAAATACCTTTTGAAGAAATTTTAGAACTGCCTCAATTAATAATTGAAACTCTGGCTAATCGATTTAACAATCTGTACCAACCTAAAAAAATTGTTAAGCGCTCAAAAGATCGAGCTTATCGTTTATATTTAAAAGGGCAGCAGCATTATTTAAAATATAACAAAGTTGATAATCAAGTTGCGGAAGAACTTTACAGAAAGAGTTTAGCTATTTCACCTGCATTCCCACTCGCTTTATGTGGTTTATCTAATGTGCTATCGCAAAAAGTTCATCAGTATGATGGTGATGCATCTATGGCTAAAGAAGCGCTTAGGTTGGCTAATTCTGCTATCTCATTGCAATCAGATTTAGCCCAAGCTTATAAAGCAAAAGGTTTTGCTTTGGATATAAATGAGCAAGATGAACAAGCGATAAAAGCGTATCAACAAGCATTAAATTTAGATCCTAACAACATCGGCGCATTATTAAATAAAGCTATTTTGAACTGGGAAGCAGCTAATTATATCAGCGCGTATATTCTAATAAAAAAAGTAATAAAATTAGATCCATTAGATTTTTTTGGTTATTTGCTAAAGGCGCAAATACTCGCCGGTGCAAATGATTTTGACCGCGCAGAACCTATCTTTGACAAGTTAATTAGTCATCACCCACAAAGTATGATTATTGCTCAAGGTCGAGCGCAGTTCTATTTCGATAAAGGGGATTATGGACTTGCTATTGAGGAATCTAAACAACTATTAAAAATGACACCAGGATATACGAGTGCTCAGCTATTACTTGCTGATAGTTTGTTGTTTTCAGGATTATGGTTAGAGGCGAGTAACCATTATAAAGAGCTATCTAAGTTAGCGTCTTCTTGGGAAGCTGATTATGCGAAGCTACGAGTAAACTTGATTAAGTCAAACCGTGCAGGAGAGTCATTTGATGCCGTGAAACTATATGACAAAGCGTTAAATGAAAATGAACAGAAAAATAACATCAATACCTTACTTTTAGCTAATTACCTTATAGATAAAAATGGTCTTGCTATTAAAATATTAAATAACCTTATTGAACAAGATCGTGTGAATTTAAGCTGGTTAGAGCATGATCCCCACCTAAAGCACCTCAGAAAACATAAGCAATTTAAAAGACTGAAAGAAAAGCTAGTAAATAATAAATTAACAAATAGAAAAAAGCTTTTAAATAACGACGGTTTGTATTTTTAACACTACTCACTTCAGTGATTTTTTATATTAGATGTAAGACTAATGTCTGACATCTCTTTTTTATGTTTCTTAAAACCCGAGTGATAATAATTTAACTGTGGTTTTAATTGGTATAAATCAACCACTTACATGTGTCTTGTTTGTTGTTACACCTATTTGTCATCGTAAGTTAATAAGATGTTACGACTAAGGTCTGACTTTCAAGACGTCTTTTGCTTGTTATGTTTAATCCTGAAGATATATTTTAGTCACTTCAAAATGTTTTTTATAAATCAAAAAAATAATATGCATTTTGAAGCGATTGGAATATTAGCGCACTTAATGAACCTTGTTAGGGGAATATAAAAATGGCTTTTAAAAATGATGAACAAGCTAAAGCATATTGGTCAGAGAATTTGTCCTTAATGTTTAAGTTATTAGCAATTTGGTTTTTGGTCTCTTTTGGCTTTGGTATTTTGTTGGTTGATGTACTAAATGAGATTAGATTTTTTGGGTTTAAATTAGGCTTCTGGTTTTCACAACAGGGTGCAATTTACACATTTGTGGCTTTAATTATCGTTTACGCAATGAAAATGAATGCGTTAGACAAAAAATACGGCGTAGACGAATAGGAGCAATATGATGGATGTTCAAACTCTCACTTTTTTAATTGTTGGTTTAAGCTTTGCGCTTTATATCGGCATTGCAGTATGGGCACGAGCGGGCTCAACTAAAGAATTTTATGTCGCAGGCGGCGGTGTACACCCATTTGCAAATGGTATGGCAACAGCAGCCGATTGGATGAGTGCCGCGTCATTTATTTCAATGGCAGGTATTATTTCATTTGCAGGTTATGATGGTGGCGTATACTTAATGGGTTGGACTGGGGGTTATGTATTATTAGCCTTATGTTTAGCACCTTACTTACGTAAATTTGGTAAATTTACGGTACCGGACTTTATTGGCGACCGTTACTATTCACAAACAGCGCGTACTGTTGCTGTTATTTGTGCCATCTTTATTTGTTTTACTTACATTGCCGGTCAAATGCGTGGTGTAGGTGTTGTATTCTCTCGTTTCCTAGAAGTTGAAATAGAAACAGGCGTGTACATCGGTATGGTAATTGTATTTTTCTACGCTGTTTTAGGTGGTATGAAAGGCATTACTTATACGCAAGTTGCTCAGTACTGTATTTTAGTATTTGCTTACTTAGTTCCAGCGGTTTTCTTATCACTAATGATGACTGGTCATGTATTACCTCAAACTGGTTTTGGCGCTAGCTTAGCTGATGGCTCAGGCATGTATTTATTAGATAAACTGGATGGGTTGAGTACCGAACTTGGCTTTGCACAATATACTGAAGGCTCCAAGTCCATGATTGATGTATTTGCTATTACAGGTGCATTAATGGTGGGTACTGCTGGTTTACCTCATGTAATTGTTCGCTTTTTCACTGTTCCTAAAGTGAAAGATACGCGTATTTCGGCCGCATGGACGTTAATATTTATTGCTATTGTTTATACAACAGCACCTGCACTAGCTGGTTTTGCGCGAGTGAACATGGTTGATACAATCAATGGTAAAGATGGTGCCGGTACGGAATATGCACAAGCACCAAGCTGGATTAAAAACTGGGAAAAAACAGGTCTTATCACATTTAATGATAAGAATGGCGATGGTAAAATGTTCTATTCCGCAGGTAAAATTACGGACCCTGCTAGCAAGAACGAAATAAAAATTGACCGCGATATTATCGTGCTTGCAACACCTGAAATTGCTGATTTACCAGCATGGGTTATTGCATTAGTTGCTGCGGGTGGTATTGCAGCAGCATTATCAACAACGGCAGGTTTATTATTAGTAATTTCAACATCGGTTTCCCATGATTTACTCAAGCGAACCTTTATGCCTAATATTAGCGATAAACAAGAGCTCAGAGCCGCAAGATTGGCTGCAGTGGTGGCCATTACCATATCGGCATACTTTGGTATTAACCCGCCAGGCTTTGTGGCCTCGGTAGTTGCCTTTGCCTTTGGTTTAGCTGCGTCGAGTTTCTTCCCTGCAATCATCATGGGCATATTCTCTAAGACGATGAATAAAGAAGGTGCGATAGCCGGTATGGTATCGGGTATTTTATTCACAATCGGTTATATCGTTTACTTTAAGTTTATTAGCCCAGATTTAAACAGTGCTGAAAACTGGTTATTTGGTATCTCTCCAGAGGGGATTGGTCTGATTGGTATGGTTGTTAACTTTGTGGTTGCAGTTGCAGTTCAAAAAGTAACAAAAGACATTCCAGCAGAAGTAATTGAGATGGTTGATTCAATCCGTAGCCCTAAAGGTTCTAGTGATGCTCACGCTCACTAAAATGAAATAAATAGATATTGATTTCAATCAATAAAGCTTAAAAGCTCGACTATAGTCGAGCTTTTTTTTGTTTGTAAGTAAAGTAAAGTGAGGGAAGTAAGGTTTAAAGGGAGTAAGTCATGACTAACACCATAGAGCAAAAAGAATTAAATCAATTTTTAAGTAATCAAGCGCCATTTTCAGAGCTTGCGCCTGCGGCTGCACAATATGCGGTTAATCATTTGCAAATAATTTACTTAAGCAAAGAAAATCAAACTCAATGGTTAAACTCACATTCCCCTAGTTTATATTTAATTCGCTCTGGGTTATTTGATTTAGTGAATACAGAAGGAGAAGTGATTGCACGTTTGAGTGAAGGCGATTATTTTGGTTACCCCTCTTTGCTGACTGGTGAGGCGATCAAAAATACCTTACAAGTACAAAATGAAGGCATAGTATATTTATTAGAACAAGGTGACTTTGATTTTTTAAGAAGGGAGTATTGGGCTTTTGCGCAGTATTTTGTACGTGCACATGCAAATCGTTTATTAGCTTCTAATTATAAAAAACGTGAAGAAAATTGGTCAGAGCAAAAAATTTCAGAATTGATGCACTTTGGTGCTGTAACACTCCCACCTGATGCCAGTATTCGTGATACCGCAAAAAAAATGAGTGAATCAAGAGTCTCCTCTATGATGATCACCCAAGATAAAAAACTCGTAGGTGTTGTGACCGATAGAGACTTGCGAAATCGGGTATTAGCGGCAGAGGTCAATCCTGAACAGACTGTCACCAGTATAATGACATCAAATCCTAAATATATATTTGAAAATAATAGGGTATTCTCAGCGATGCAACTTATGTTACGTCATAATATCCATCATTTGCCAGTATTAGATGAAAGCTTTAAACCATTAGGTATGCTCACCAGTACGGATTTATTAAGGCAGCAAAAATCAGACCCTGTGCAGCTTATTGGGCGAATTTACAAAGCGAACAGCACAATCGACTTAAAACGCTATGCCATGGAAATACCTGAGTTATTACAAAGCTTTTCACATAAAGTTGAAGATATCAGCATTATAGGTAAGTTATTAAGTAGCTTAACGGATGCACTGACTTCTCGTTTAATTATTTTATATCAAGAACAGTTTGGTCAAGCACAAGTACCGTTTAGTTGGATTTGCTTTGGCTCACAAGCAAGAGAGGAGCAAACCTTACATTCAGATCAAGATAATGGCTTGTTATTGCCTGATAACTTAACTAATGAACAAGCTTTATATTTTAAAGGTATGGGCGAGTTTGTATGTGAGCAATTGGCATTATTTGGCATAAAATCTTGTCCAGGTAATATCATGGCAAGTGCACCTCAATGTCGTCAAAGCGTTGATAACTGGATTGCAAAATTTTCACACTGGATCAAAAGCCCGTCACCAAAAGCTTTGCTAAATTGTAAGATATTCTTTGATATTCGGTTTGTTGATGGTTCTACTGAGCTATTTGATTGTTTTATGAATAAACTTGAAAATATAACCAAAGATCAGTTGTTTTTTGCCAGTATGGCGACAGATATCAATAATAACTCAGTACCTATAGGTTTGTTTAATCAATTTAAATTAGAAAGAATCAAAGAAAAAAATAAAGATAAACATAAATATCTAGATTTAAAAAAGCGCGGTGTTGTGATTATCAATGATATTGTGCGTTTGTATTCGCTTAACCATTCAATTCGCGCATCAAATACCCTTGAGCGCTTAAATGCGTTAGCTAAAATATCTCATATTAATAAAACGGATATTTATGATTTAAAAGACTGTTGGCGTTACTTAACGCAATTAAGGTTACGTACACAAATAAACCAAGAGGGCCTACCGAGTAACTGTATTAACCCCAATAAGCTGACTTCTATGGAAAAACATCAATTAAAAGAAGCATTTTATTTGATAAAACAAGCACAACAAGCCGTTGCCTTTAAGTTTGCTCGAGGCAGTTTATAAATGGGTGTCGCACAAAAGGTAATACGGAGCATTAAAGGTTTTTTTGAATCAAATAACCCGCAAAATCAACATTATAATAAAAACTGTTTGCATGCGCGCTATTTAGTGATTGATTTAGAATTAACAGGCTTAAACCCAAAAGAAGATGAAATTGTATCTATTGCTTGGTTACCTATTAAAAATCAAAGAGTTTATGTTGGTCAAGGTGAGCACTTTATCAATTCACAAGTAAGCTCTTTAAAGCAAAGTCCGATATTTCATGGCATAAATCAGCAAGAAATAAATAAAGGTCAGCCATTAGTTGTTGCTTTGAAGCAGTTAGAATCTTTATTAAGTGAATATGTTTTAGTATTTCACAATGCGGAGCTTGACTGGGCTTTTTTACAAAAAGCGTTCACGGAACACGGTATTCTTTTTTGTGCAGAACAATACAAATCAATTTTAGTATTAGATACCATGAAAATTGAACATAAACGTTTAACGCGATTAAGTCACGAAATAAGCTTTGATGCATTAAACTTAGAAAAATGCAGGCAAAGATATAACTTACCCGATTACTCCAATCACAATGCATTAACTGATGCAATGGCAACAGCTGAGTTATTACTGGCTCAAATCACCCATATTAGTAGAGGCAAATCTTTAGCCGTTAAATCTTTGCTGTAGTGCATTATCTTTTTATTAAATCAAACGCTGTCATTGAAACTATACTTATTATCAAATATATTTACATTAATTATATTTGGACGTCTAAACATCTAGAGCTTGATAATTCTAGCTATCCGTTCATAATAGCTCAATAAGTTTACTTGTTTGGAGATTTTTATGCCTATCACGGTACAAGATCAGCTACCTGCTATTGCTGCTCTTAGAAATGAAAATGTATTTGTTATGCCGCAAAGCCGTGCAAAAACACAAGAAATTCGCCCAATGCGTTTGGCTATTTTAAATTTAATGCCTAATAAGGTAGAGACTGAAGTACAGTTTATTCGCTTGTTGGCAAATAGCCCATTACAAGTAAATGTTGATTTATTACGTTTAGACACACATAGAAGTAAAAATACCTCAGAGCAGCATTTAGATACTTTTTATCGTTATTTCTCACAAATCAAACATAATAATTATGATGCGTTAATTGTAACAGGTGCACCTTTAGCGCATTTAGAGTATGAAGATGTTGGTTATTGGCAAGAGTTAGAAGTTATTTTAAATTGGGCTGAAAGCCATGTAACTTCTACGCTATTTTCATGTTGGGCAGCTCATGCCAGTTTATTTCATCATTATGGTTTAAAACGCGAGCTTAAAAAAAATAAATTATGCGGTGTATTTAAGCATCAATGCTTCTCAGAACATGGCGCCTTAACACGTGGTTTTGATGATGACTTTTTAGTGCCTCATTCCCGCTATGGTAATATTTCATTAGCGCAAATAGCAACTGTGCCAGAACTTGAAGTGCTTGCAGGATCAGATAAAGTTGGTGCTTATTTAGTTAAAAACCAGTCAGGTAGCCAAGTTTTTATTACCGGACATCCAGAGTATGAAGCTGATACTTTAGCAGGAGAGTATGCAAGAGATACTGCCAAAGCTGCTGATGCTGCCATACCTGAGAATTATTTCCTAAATGATGATCCAAAAAATGAACCATCAAAAACGTGGCAAAGTCATGCGTTTTTATTATTTTCAAATTGGCTAAACTATTATGTATATCAGACTACGCCTTATGATATAAAGCTGATTAGCCAAGATGTCAGAACAAACAATTATGCCGAATAGAGGCACAGAGCACTTCTATTGGGGCCACATAGTGGCAGTATTAATAATTTTTAGGGTTTAATAACAAATGAAAAGTAAACAAAAACAATTAATTAAAAGCCTAAATGAGCGCATTCTTATTTTAGATGGTGCCATGGGCACTATGATCCAAAAATATAAGCTTGAAGAAGATGATTATCGTGGTGAGCGTTTTAAAGATTGGCATATCTTAATTAAAGGCAATAATGATTTATTAAGCCTTACGCAACCACATATTATTGAGCAAATTCACCGTGAATATTTAGAAGCCGGTGCTGACATTATTGAAACCAATACATTTAACTCAACGACTATTTCAATGGAAGATTATGAAATGGCTAAATTTAGTCGTGAAATCAACCTTGAGTCGGCTAAGTTAGCTCGTAAAATATGTGATGAAGTACAAGCGAAAGACCCTTCAAAACCACGCTATGTTGCAGGTGTTTTAGGTCCAACGTCAAAAACTTGTTCATTATCGCCAGATGTAAATGATCCTTCATTTAGAAATATCACTTTTGATCAGCTGGTGGAGGCTTATATCGAATCTACCTTAGCATTGATTGAAGGTGGTTCAGATATTATTTTGATTGAAACAATTTTTGATACCCTAAATTCTAAAGCAGCAGCATTTGGTGTGGAAGAAGCATTTGAGCAAGCAGGCGTAACATTACCTGTTATGGTATCTGGAACTATTACCGATGCATCTGGTCGTACCTTATCGGGCCAAACAACAGAAGCGTTTTATAATTCAATTCGTCATATCAATCCAGTTTCAATTGGGCTTAATTGTGCTTTAGGTCCTGATTTATTACGTCAATATGTAGAAGAACTTTCACGTGTTTGTGAAACTTTTACTTCAGTTCATCCTAATGCGGGTTTGCCTAATGAATTTGGTGAATACGATTTAGAAGCGTATGAAATGTCAGTTGAAATGATCGATTGGGCAAAATGTGGTTTTATTAATATTGTAGGTGGATGTTGTGGTACAACCCCTGAACATATTAAAGCTTTTGCTGATGGTGTTGAAGGAGTTGCTCCTCGTAAATTACCTGAACTTGAAGTCAGAATGCGTTTGTCGGGCCTTGAAGCCTGTAACCTAAATTAGTGTGAGAAGTAAATAATGACACAACAAATAGCTGTTTTTACTAATGTAGGCGAAAGAACAAACGTAACCGGATCGGCGCGTTTTAAACGCCTGATCATGAATGAAGAATATGAAGAAGCCTTAAGTGTTGCCCGTGAGCAAGTAGAGAATGGTGCTCAGGTGATAGATATAAACATGGATGAAGCCATGTTGGATTCTAAAGCTGCCATGGTGAAGTTTTTAAACTTAATCGCTGCGGAACCTGATATCTGTAAAGTTCCTATTATGGTTGATTCCTCTAAATGGGATGTCATTGAAGCTGGCTTAAAATGTATTCAAGGTAAGGCCATTGTTAACTCTATTTCTTTAAAAGAAGGTGAAGAGAATTTTAGATATCAAGCTAAGCTGATCAAACGATACGGTGCTGCTGCTGTCGTAATGGCATTTGATGAAACAGGGCAAGCTGAAACTGAAGATCGTAAATTTGATATTTGTAAACGTGCATATGATCTTTTAGTTAATGAAATCGGTTTTCCACCAGAAGATATTATTTTTGATCCAAATATTTTTGCCGTCGCTACTGGTATTGAAGAACATGATAATTATGCGGTTGAATTTATTGAAGGTACACGCCGTATAAAACAAGGTTTACCTCATTGTAAAGTTTCAGGTGGTGTATCTAATGTATCGTTTTCATTTAGGGGGAATAACCCTGTACGAGAAGCGATTCACTCGGTTTTTTTATATCACGCAATAAAAGCCGGTATGGATATGGGCATCGTAAACGCCAGTCAATTGGCCGTATATGATGACATTCCAGCTGAATTGAGAAAAGCTGTTGAAGATGTGGTGCTTAATACCGACTCTGAAGCAGGAGATCGATTAGTTGAACTCGCACCTAAATATTCAGGCATGGCACAAGAGAGTAAAAAAGAAGATTTAGAATGGCGCACTTGGCCTGTTAAAAAGCGTTTAGAACATGCTTTAGTTAAAGGTATTACCCAGTTTATTGAAGAAGACACGGAAGAGTGCCGTGTTCAAGCCGATTTACCTATCGAAGTGATTGAAGGTCCACTTATGGACGGCATGAACGTGGTCGGTGATTTGTTTGGTGCAGGTAAAATGTTTTTACCACAAGTTGTAAAATCTGCACGTGTAATGAAACGTGCTGTTGCATATCTAGACCCGTATATTGAAGCGACAAAAGTTAAAGGCTCAACTAACGGTAAAGTTTTGATGGCGACTGTTAAAGGTGACGTGCACGATATAGGTAAAAATATTGTGGGTGTGGTACTGCAATGTAATAACTATGAAGTAATCGATTTAGGTGTAATGGTACCAACCGAAACCATTTTACGTGTCGCTAAAGAAGAAAAAGTAGATATTATCGGTTTGTCAGGGCTTATCACGCCTTCACTAGATGAAATGGTACATGTAGCAAAAGAAATGACACGCCAAGGATTTGATTTACCACTAATGATAGGTGGTGCAACAACATCTAAAGCACATACAGCAGTTAAAATTGAACCTCAGTATCGCGCAGAAGGTGATAAAAAAGGCGTGATATATGTTAACAATGCCAGCCGCGCGGTTGGTGTTGTATCTAGTTTATTAAGCAAAAAAGTTAAAACAGAATTTTTACAAAAAACCACGGATGAATACGTCAAAGTACGCGACCAACAAGCACGTAAACGTCCTCGTTCTAAACCGGTTTCACTTACAAGAGCACGAGCTAATGCAGCTAAACTTGATTGGGATAATTATACTCCACCAGTACCTAAAAAATTAGGAATTACGGAGTTTAAAGATGTTTCAATCAAAACATTACGACAATATATTGATTGGACACCTTACTTTATGACTTGGTCATTGGCAGGTAAATATCCGCGTATACTCACTGATGAAATAGTGGGTGAAGAAGCACAAAGTCTGTTTAAAGATGCTAATCAAATGTTGGATGAACTGGAAGTCTCTGGAAAATTACAACCATTAGGGATCATAGGGTTATTTCCTGCCAACCGTGTTGAAGATGATATTGAAATTTACACGGATGAATCGCGTTCAGAAGTGATCACTAAATCATGTCAGTTACGCCAACAAACGGAAAAAACAGACTTTGCTAATTACTGTTTAACCGATTATATCGCTAAGAAAGGTATCAAAGACTATTTTGGTGGTTTTGCGGTAACAGGTGGTTTGGCTGAAGATGAAATAGCTGACGCCTTTGATGCGCAGCAAGATGATTATAATAAAATTATGATCAAAGCGATTGCGGATAGATTAGCTGAAGCCTTTGCAGAATATTTACATGAAAAAGTACGTAAAGAGTATTGGGGTTACGCGACTGATGAAAACCTGAGTAACGATGAGTTAATACGTGAAAATTATCAAGGTATACGTCCTGCTCCGGGTTATCCTGCTTGTCCTGAACATACAGAAAAGAAAAAAATCTGGCAGCTTTTAGATGTTGAAAACCGCATTGGTATGAAGTTAACAAGCTCTTATGCAATGTGGCCAGGGGCTGCTGTATCAGGTTGGTATTTCTCTCACCCTGATTCTAAGTACTATGCTGTTGCCGCCATTCAAAAAGACCAGGTAGAAGATTATGCACAACGCGCTGATATGACACTTGAAGAAGCGGAACGTTGGTTAGGTCCAAACCTAGGTTATGAAAATTAATTAAGTCCTTAACTTACTGTTACAAAAAAGCGACTAAGGTCGCTTTTTTTTTACATATAAGAAATGTTAACGTAAAAGGTACTCAAACAAATAATTAATCACCAAAGGAAATAGCATTGTGAATAGGATAATTCAGCTTTTTATATTATGTAGCTTTTTAATAGTAACATTAAATGTAAACGCTAAAGATGGGGAGGAAACTTTTGATAGAGCTCAATTCTATA
>Ga0209396_1002568_pt1 | contig 18938 bp, 31 predicted proteins | sample GOMGulsemesocosm_6_FD_184638 | JGI IMG/M metagenome (GOLD analysis project Ga0209396, IMG submission 184638) | Methane-oxidizing microbial communities from mesocosms in the Gulf of Mexico - GOM8C Gulf of Mexico (SPAdes) (version 2) | ecosystem: Environmental > Aquatic > Marine > Cold seeps...
CTTAATTTTGTATTAAAGCTGTTTTTTGCTTTTGGTTTCGCTTTTGAAATCCCTATTGCTATCATTTTATTGTGTTGGGCTGGTATAACAACGCCTGCAACGCTGCGTGAGAAACGTCCTTATGTCGTCGTGGGTGCCTTTGTGGTTGGCATGTTATTAACTCCGCCAGATATTATATCTCAATCAATGTTGGCTATTCCCATGCTCATTCTGTATGAAGTAGGAATATTAGTTGCCTCTTTGTACGGCACTAGAAGCAATGACGACGATGACGACGCAGAAGAGAACGCTTAATGAAAACTGCACCACTTTTCGATATTGCTGTGAATTTTGGTGCCAGTGCCTTAGCGGCAAAAACAGCAGAAATTGTTGAGCAAGCACTGACGAACGATGTTCAAAAAATGATCGCGCTGGGCTGTAATATATCCAGTAGTCAACATGCATTATCTGTAGCTCAATCATTTCCAAAAAATGTATACGCGACGGCCGGGATCCATCCTCACGATGCAAAAAGCTTTGACGATTCTACATTGTCATCGCTTGTTGAGCTTGCGCAACAACCTCAAGTGGTAGCGTTAGGTGAATGTGGCTTAGATTTTAATCGTGACTTTTCACCACGAGATCAACAACTACATGCTTTCGAGACCCAATTACAATTGGCCTGTGAGCTGCAAATACCAGTAGTGATGCACCAGCGCGATGCTCATGAGGCGTTTATAAAAGTATTAAGTAAATACCGCCACAAACTTAAACAGGTGGTTTTGCATTGTTTCACAGGCACAAAAAACGAACTCGAAGCATGCCTTGAGTTAGATTGTCATATTGGAATCACTGGATGGATCTGTGATGAGCGTCGTGGATTACATCTATTAGAGAGTGTAAAAATAATTCCAGATAATCGTTTGATGTTAGAAACTGATTCTCCGTATTTAATGCCCCGAAATATAACACCAAAGCCTAAATCTCGTAACAATAGACCAGCCAACTTATTTCACATTGCAGACACCGTTGCTGCGGCACGAAGTCAACCCATCGACTTGTTAAGAAAAAATTGCTTTGAGACTACTTCTACATTTTTTGACTTGCCAATGACAAAGGAACTAATATGTTAAAGCGTTTGTTAGAGCTTTCATTGATATTGCTATTTTCTGTCTACGGATTAAATGTTTGTGCAACCGAAAACTTACGTCAAACCATTGATAATAAGTCTACAACATTTAAATATTTCACCGATAATGACCGTTCTTACTCGATAGAACAAATTCGTAAGCTTCCTGCAAAACAATGGATAACGACAGAACACTTTAACCCCTATGGACTCGTGAATCGTCATTACTGGTTACACCTAGCCGTTGAAATAGATACTACTGAAACACACCCTTTATATCTTGAGATTGCTAACCCGTTAGTCGATCAGATTGATGTGTATTTATTCAAAGGCGATCAAGCAAGAAACTACACGGCTGGCGATAAAATAAAAACGATCGCAAGACCCATTGCCACTCCCGTTCTCTATTTCCCACTGCCGAATAGTGATGAGTCCCGTTTAGATATTTATATCGAATATCGTGATGATTCTGCGTCCTTTTTACCCTTGGCCATTACCAACAGTAAAGAGAGTTTCGAGCAAGTTAACGGGCACGGTATCTTTACGGGTATGATTATTGGCCTGATGTTAATTCTGCTTCTCTTGGCAATAATGCTGTACCGGCATGAAAAATCTAGATTACTACAATATTTTGTTGGGTTATTAGTTTTCGGCACCCTGACAATACTCGCGCTTGAAGGTGTAGCATCTGTATATATATGGCCCACTTTCCCTTGGTTACAAAATCTGACATTTCCTTCGCTATTTTTACTCACATTATGGTGCGTAATAGAGCTGACCCGAACTTTATTAATTAGTCACCTAGTAAAGTTTCCAGCTATTGATAAAACATTATTTTGGCTATCAAAAACAGTCATAATTATCAGCCCAATTTTATTTGCCATACCAGCATTCATTGCGATTATTGTCTCTGTCATCGTTATGTGTATATCACTTATCGTTATGTCGACTGCTTTAACCGCATTTACGATTAAATCAACAATAGTAAAGCCATGGTTGCTCGCTAGTTGGTCCGTATTTATTGTTTCTTTAACACTAAAAACACTCTACTTTAGTGGATTAACTTCGCTTCCTGCTGAACTCATGACTCTGGCAACCATTTTTTATTGCCTGCAGTTCATTTTATGGGGAGGCATTATCTTGCAGCGTTACATTCACCATAATGTAGAAGAGAGCAGCAAAAATGATAAATTGCTTGCTCAGTTAGTGACAAAAAGTAAAGAGAATGATGAACGTTTGTCAGAGAATCAACAAGAGCACCTCAATTTGGAAGCCCTCGTTAACGAAAGAACTTTTGAACTAAATGTAACACTCAGAGAGCTTCAAGAAACTAACCGTCAGTTAGAAGAGCAAGCCACAAATGATGCCCTAACCGGTGTCAAAAATCGAAATTTCTTTGATCAAAGGTTACAAGCGGAATATCGATTGAGCAGGCGTCAGCACACTCCTATCTCACTGTTGTTGCTTGATGCTGACAAATTTAAAAATGTAAATGATAGCTATGGTCATCTAACTGGCGACAAGGTACTTATTGAAATAAGCAAAATTGCCAGTCGTGTACTAAAACGCCCTAACGACTACGTTTGCCGATACGGCGGCGAAGAGTTTGCTATTTTACTGTCTAATACTGATGAAAAAGGTGCTGTAAAAGTTGCTGAGGTAATTCGTCAACAGATCGCAAACACAGCTATAAAATCAGACGAAATAACCATAAATGTAAGCGTTAGCATTGGGGTATCAACGTTGATGATCAATAGCGAAACAGCTGATGACCAACTGTTCGATCAAGCTGATAAGGCACTTTATCATGCCAAAGAATCTGGTCGAAACAATGTAAAAAGTTTCCAAGAATTTACACTATCAAACAAATAATTATTTAGGATTTAGACATGAATATTGTCACTGCCGCTTACCCAAACAGACGCATGCGCCGATTACGTAAACATGATTTCAGTCGTCGCCTTATGGCCGAAAACCAATTGAGTGTAAACGATCTTATCTACCCGATGTTTGTGGTTGAAGGTAAAAATCGTATAGAACCAGTAGAATCTATGCCCGGTGTTAGTAGGCTATCAATCGACTTATTAGTAAAAGAAGCCCTTGAACTCGTTGCACTTGGCATTCCTGCCATCGCATTATTTCCAGTGACACCCCAAACTCATAAATCACTTGATGCCAGTGAAGCATACAACCCTCAAGGATTAGCACAAAAAGCTGTTCGAGCTATCAAAGAGGTGTGTCCTGAACTAGGTGTTATTACTGACGTTGCTTTAGATCCATTTACGACACATGGCCAGGATGGAATTATTGATGACAGTGGATACGTACTCAATGATGTAACGACTGAAATATTAGTTAAGCAAGCCATTTCACATGCAGACGCCGGTGCTGACATGGTAGCACCATCTGACATGATGGATGGTCGCATAGGCGCAATAAGAGAAGCACTAGAAACCGCAGGGCACACAAATACACAAATCATGGCTTATTCAGCTAAATATGCTAGCGCCTATTATGGGCCCTTTAGAGACGCTGTGGGCTCAGCAAACAACCTCAAAGGCGGCAACAAGAAAAATTATCAAATGGATCCTGCCAATAGTGACGAGGCTATGCATGAAATTGCATTAGATATAGCTGAGGGTGCGGATACAGTAATGGTTAAGCCAGGCATGCCTTATTTAGACATTGTACGTCGTGTTAAAAGTGAATTTGGCGTACCTACGTTTGCTTATCAAGTTAGTGGCGAATACGCCATGCATAAAGCTGCGGCGCAAAACGGCTGGCTAAATGAAAAAGAAGTCGCTATGGAAGCCCTTCTTTGCTTTAAACGTGCAGGAGCAGACGGCATCCTCACTTATTATGCAAAAGATGTAGCACAGTGGCTGAAACAGGATAATACAACAGGCTAAACATACACTGCATTGAGCTCTAGCGTTTATTGTTGGAGCTTTATGAGTGAGAAGTCGTAAGAGAACCCCTTTTCATTATGCTGCTTAGTCAATTTCTTAAAATCAGTATTTTTCCATTCTTGATTGAGAAGGAAATTTTTATACACCTTAATATTTGATTTATCGAGTATGGCTCCATTAATATAAAAACTGCCTTCATTATCATCATAGAAATCTAAACCCTGAAAGTAGTCATACAACAAAACGATGGCGAAACCAGCATCCATGAAATGCCCTCCTGCTAAGTAGTCAATATCACCACTTTCGATGGCATTGAAAGCATCTTCGGTCCAGTTAAATGCCCCAATTATACTTTCTCGGCCCGATTCGTTTAGGGCTTTGCGAACACCAAATGCCATTTGGTCATTGGCACACCACACTAAATCTAATTGATCATGTCGATTTAATAATCCCATCATTTTACGTTTTGCAGGGACAGCTTTCCAGTCAGCATAAAGTAGCTGAAGCAGATTTAGTTTTTCCAGTTTTTTAGTGGCGTCTATGAGCGCGTTATGCCTCTCTAAGGTACCGACAGGTTGTTTATATCCACCAATGCCAATTAAACTCAATTGAGCTTGATTATCTGACCATTTAGAAGCTCCCATCATTGCAGTGATTAATGATTTACTTAATTCATAATCCTCTGTTAAAACATGACCAATAAAATAAGCGTATTTCTCTCTAGGTTTACCGATTAATTGACGCTGTTTGGGTGGGAGTCTGTTGTTGTAAATAATAGCCGGGATCTTATACTTTTCGGCCAAATCTAAAATGGCTACAGTCGTATTCCTAAACGGGGTGAACAACATTGCATCTGGTTTATTGTCTCCTTTTAAATACGCTTGAATCGTATTAAGAAAGGCCAAACGGTTGCCATTTGAATCCGTAACTATGGTGATATCGATACCGAGGTTGGAACCTACAGCTTTAGCGAATTGGAATACATTAGTCCAATAATCGTCCTTGCTAATACTTGGCGCAAAAACAACGACTGAAAATCGGCTGTTATTATGAGTACTTGCAGGCGTATTAACACCGAATAGGCACAAGCTAAATAGCAGGACAATTCTAAGTAGAGACATGACAACCATTAATTGTATGAAATTCAATCATCAATACTACGGTAATAATGTAGACAAGCAAGATTTAGAGGCATAAAAAAACCCAGCCTAAGCTGGGTTTTTGCTAATTCAACATTTCTGTCAAATTAATCTTCTGAAGACTCTTCTTCTTGTTCAACTACTGGACGATTAACAAGTTCAATGTAACACATTGGAGCATTGTCACCGGCACGGAAGCCGCACTTTAGAATACGAGTATAACCGCCTGGGCGATCTTCATAACGTTTACCTAGATCGGTGAACAATTTGCCTACAGCCGCTTTATCACGTGTGCGGGCAAATGCTAAACGACGGTTAGCAACGCTGTCACTCTTAGCGAGTGTTATTAATGGTTCAACTACGCGACGCAGTTCTTTTGCCTTTGGCAAAGTAGTCTTGATAACTTCGTGTTCTAACAAAGATACCGCCATGTTGCGAAACATGGCTTGACGATGACTGCTGTTACGGTTCAGTTGACGTCCACTCTTACGATGGCGCATGACCTTATCCTTTTAACTAAATCTTGTTCGACAATTAACTAAAATTGTTGATTATAGAGCGTCAGCGATACTAGCCGGTGGCCAGTTCTCTAAACGCATACCTAAAGACAGACCGCGTGAAGCAAGTACATCTTTAATTTCAGTAAGCGATTTCTTACCTAAGTTAGGAGTCTTTAACAACTCAACTTCGGTACGCTGCACTAAATCACCAATATAGTGAATAGCTTCGGCTTTCAAACAGTTAGCCGAACGAACTGTGAGTTCAAGATCGTCTACAGGACGCAGCAGGATCGGATCGAACTCTGGCTTTTCTTCTTTCTCTTCAACTTCTGTTACATCACGTAAATCTACGAATGCATCTAGTTGCTCAGCAAGGATCGTTGAAGCACGACGAATCGCTTCTTCAGGATCAAGAGTGCCATTAGTTGTCATATCGATAACTAACTTATCTAAGTCAGTACGTTGTTCTACACGAGCAGCTTCAACGTTATATGCGATACGAACAACAGGGCTGAAAGAAGAATCAACTAACAAACGACCGATAGGACGTTCTTCATCTTCGTCGGATTGACGAGCTGTAGCTGGCTCATAGCCTCGACCCATTTCAACCTTGATACGCATAGAAATCTCACCATCTTGTGAAAGATGACAAATTACATGCTCAGGGTTTACTATTTCAACATCACCATCATGGGTGATGTCACCTGCCGTCACAGGGCCTGCTCCACTCTTAGTGAGTGTCAACATAGCTTCAGTTTTACCTTCCAACTTAACTGACAAACCTTTTAGGTTTAGTAAGATTTCAAGTACATCTTCTTGAACGCCTTCTTTCGAAGAATATTCATGAAGTACACCATCTATCTCAACTTCAGTCACGGCACAACCAGGCATTGACGATAATAAAATGCGACGTAGCGCATTACCTAGTGTATGACCAAACCCACGCTCTAAAGGTTCTAAAATGACCTTTGAACGAGTAGCACTAACTTGCTCAATATTCACAAGTTTTGGCTTTAGAAATTCTGTAACAGAACCCTGCATTGTGTCCTCTCTTATTATTAGCTCTACTTAGAGTAAAGCTCGACGATCAGCTGTTCGTTGATTTCCGCAGATAAATCACTACGTTCAGGAAGGCGCTTGTAAGTACCTTCAAACTTAGTGTTATCAACTTCAACCCAAGCACTTTGCTCGCGTTGTGCGGCCAATTCTAATGAAGCGGCAATACGTGCTTGCTTCTTAGATTTTTCGCGAACGCTGATTACGTCGCTAGGCTTAACGTTATACGACGGAATGTTTACAACAATGCCATTTACCAAGATAGCTTTATGGCTAACTAGTTGACGTGATTCAGAACGAGTAGATCCGAATCCCATGCGGTAAACAACGTTGTCCAGACGACCTTCAAGGATAACTAATAGGTTTGCACCTGTGTTACCTTTAAGACGTGCTGCATCTTTATAATAGTTACGGAATTGCTTTTCTAATACACCGTACATACGACGTACTTTTTGCTTTTCACGTAATTGAATACCGTATTCTGATAAACGTGTTCTGCGCGCTCCGTGGACACCGGGTACTTGCTCGATGTTACACTTAGAGTCAATTGCGCGAACGCCGCTTTTCAAGAAAAGGTCAGTACCTTCTCTACGGCTTAGTTTGAGTTTTGGACCCAAATATCTTGCCATGTTCTTTCTCCAACTGGCCTAAAAAATGTCTTAAACGCGACGTTTCTTAGGTGGACGACAACCATTGTGCGGAATAGGAGTAACATCTGTGATGTTAGTGATCTTGTAACCCACTGCATTTAATGCACGGATTGCTGATTCACGACCTGGTCCCGGACCTTTTACGAATACTTCAATGTTCTTTAAACCGTATTCTTTCGCAGCTTCACCAGCGCGTTCAGCAGCAACCTGTGCAGCGAACGGTGTTGATTTACGAGAACCACGGAAGCCAGAACCACCAGATGTTGCCCATGAAAGAGCGTTACCTTGGCGATCAGTCAACGTAATGATTGTGTTGTTAAAAGAGGCATGGATATGAGCCATGCCGTCTGCGACTTGCTTACGTACGCGCTTACGAGAACGTGATGGAGTTTTAGCCATTATTTACTATCTCTTAATCGGTTTACGAGGACCTTTACGAGTACGAGCGTTTGTCTTAGTACGCTGTCCACGTAGAGGCAAGCTCTTACGATGACGCAGACCACGGTTACAACCGAGATCCATTAGTCGTTTAATGTTCATAGAAACTTCGCGACGTAAATCACCTTCAACAGTGAATTCGCCAACGGCGTTACGTAGAACATCTAATTGTGTTTCGTCTAATTCCTTGATCTTAACATCTTCAGCAATACCCGTTGAAGCACAGATAGACTGTGCACGAGTAAGACCGATGCCAAAAATGGCAGTCAGTGCAATTACTGTATGTTTTTGATCAGGAATGTTAATGCCAGCGATACGGGCCACTGTAGCACTCCTCTTAGTTTAATGGACTGGGGTCGAAAAGCCCGTTAGGATACTCGACCTCATGTCAGTTTGCAAATAATATTTGCATCAAGGCCAAATGACTACTTGATGCAATATCTTTCTTTATTAACCTTGACGCTGTTTATGACGTGGTTCTATACATAGAACACGAACAACACCATGGCGCTTGATGATCTTGCAGTTACGGCAGATCTTCTTTACTGATGCACGAACTTTCATATCATTACTCCGATAATACTATCTTAAAAGTTAACCTTTAAGATTAGCTTTCTTCATGACCGAATCATACTGATGAGACATCAGATGGGTCTGAACTTGAGCCATGAAATCCATGATTACTACAACCATAATTAGTAGCGATGTGCCACCAAAGTAAAATTGTACATTCATAGACATGGTCATGAACTCTGGTACCAAACAAATAAAGGTAATGTACAACGCACCAGCAAAGGTTAAACGTGTCATTATCTTATCGATATATTTCGATGTTTGCTCACCAGGGCGAATTCCTGGAACAAATGCACCACTCTTCTTCAAATTATCAGCTGTTTCACGCGGGTTGAATACCAACGCCGTGTAGAAAAAGCAGAAGAAGATTATAGCAGCAGCATAAAGCATTGAATACAATGGTTGTCCTGGCGATATAGCCAATGACAAGTCAGCTAGCCAAGTCAAACCTTCAGTTTGACCAAACCATTGACCCAAAGTACCTGGGAACAGGATAATGCTTGATGCAAATATTGGTGGGATAACACCCGCCATGTTTACCTTTAACGGTAAATGTGTGCTTTGCGCTGCAAAAACCTTACGGCCTTGCTGACGTTTCGCATAGTTTACCACAATGCGACGCTGTCCACGCTCTACAAACACCACAAGATATGTGACGGCGAACATAACTCCGGCCAATAATAATGCCAGTAGTGGACTTAAATCCCCTTGACGCATTTGCTCAACCATTGAACCTAGCGCTGAAGGTAAGCCGGCAACAATGCCTGCAAAAATCAAGATTGAGATACCGTTACCGATACCACGCTCTGTAATTTGTTCACCTAACCACATTAAGAACATTGTGCCAGTAACTAAACTGACTACCGCAACAAAGTAAAAACTTGGTCCCGGATTAACTACAAGTCCTGCAATGAGGTTTGGCAACCCTGTAGCAATACCAATTGCTTGGAAGGTTGCCAGCACTAGAGTGCCCCAACGGGTGTATTGACTGATCTTACGACGACCAGCTTCACCTTCTTTCTTTAGTTCTGCCATAGCAGGGTGAACTACCGTCATTAACTGCATGATAATACTTGCAGAAATATACGGCATGATCCCTAAAGCAAAGATAGAGGCACGTTCAAGAGCACCACCTGAAAACATGTTAAACATGCTCAGGATAGTTCCTTTTTGCTGTTCAAACAGCTGGGCTAGTACTGCAGCGTCAACACCAGGAATTGGAACAAATGAGCCGGCTCTGAACACGATAATCGCGCCTAAAACAAACCACAAGCGTGCTTTCAATTCAGAAAGACCACCTTGTTTACCTTGTACTTCTTTTCCTGGCTTAGCCATCAGCTACTATTCCTCGATTTTGCCACCGGCAGCTTCAATAGCTGCGCGAGCGCCTTTAGTTACACGTAGACCTTTAACAGTCACTGGGCGCTCAATAGTACCCGAAAGTACTACTTTAGCAAACTTAATGTTACGAGTAACAAGGTTTGCTTCCATTAAGCTAGCCAGCTCAACTACGTCACCAGACACTTTAGCAATCTCGTGTAAGCGAACTTCAGCAGTTACCATAGCTTTACGAGAAGTAAAACCAAATTTTGGTAAACGCTGTTTCAAAGGCATTTGACCGCCTTCAAAACCTGGACGAACACTACCGCCAGTACGTGATTTTTGACCTTTGTGACCACGGCCACCAGTCTTACCAAGACCAGAACCGATACCACGGCCTACACGCTTTGCTGCTTTCTTAGAACCAGCAGCAGGTGAAAGAGTATTTAAACGCATGTCTTAATCCTCTACCTTAACCATGTAGTAAACTTTATTAATCATACCGCGAACAGAAGGAGTATCTTCTAATTCAACTGTGTGATTAATGCGACGTAAGCCAAGACCTGTTAAACAAGCTTTATGCTTAGGTAAGCGGCCGATTGAGCTTTTTACCTGAGTTACTTTAACTGTTTTATTAGCCATTTCTTACTCCATGATCTCTTTAATGCTCAGACCACGTTTTGCAGCTACTGCAGAAGGAGTGTTCATTCCCTCAAGAGCGTTAAACGTTGCACGAACAATATTGATCGGGTTAGTAGAACCGTAAGCTTTAGATAGTACGTTTTGTACACCTGCAACTTCAAGTACTGCACGCATTGCGCCACCGGCAATGATACCAGTACCGTCAGATGCTGGTTGCATGTAAACTTGTGAACCAGAATGCTTACCTTTGATAGCGTGATGCAATGTAGTTCCACGTAGGTTAACAGTTACCAAGTTGCGACGGGCTTTTTCCATTGCTTTTTGGATTGCAGCAGGCACTTCACGTGCTTTACCGTAACCAAAACCAATTTTACCAGCGCCATCACCCACAACAGTTAATGCTGTGAAGCTAAAGATACGACCACCTTTAACTACTTTAGAAACACGGTTAACAGCAATTAGCTTTTCAGCCATATCACTTTGTTGTTGTTCTTCAAACTTTGCCATGATCTAACTCCTAGAATTTCAGACCAGCTTCACGAGCAGCATTAGCTAATGCAGCAACGCGGCCGTGGTATTTGAAACCTGAACGATCGAATGCAACAGTAGTTACACCCTTTTCAACAGCACGTTCTGCAACAGTTTTACCGACGAAAGTCGCCGCATCAACGTTACCAGTGCTCTTAAGTTCAGAACGGATCGCTTTTTCAAGAGTAGAAGCGCTAGCTACTACTTCGCCCGTACCTGCAGCGATTACTTGAGCGTAGATATGGCTAGATGTACGGTGTACTACTAAGCGCGTAGCGCTTAGTTCTGCCATTTTTGCGCGGGTGCGGGTAGCACGGCGCAAACGAGATGTTTTCTTATCCATCGTAATTACCTACTTCTTCTTAGCTTCTTTACGGCGAACATTTTCGTCAGAATAGCGAACACCTTTGCCTTTATAAGGCTCAGGAGGACGGTAACCGCGAATTTCTGCTGCAACCTGGTTTACAACCTGGTTGTCTACGCCTTTAAGAACGATTTCAGTTTGACTTGGACACTCAACCGTAACACCTTCTGGAAGAACGTGTACTACTGGATGAGAAAAACCAAGCGAAAGGTCAATTTTGTTACCAGTTGCTTTCGCACGGTAACCAACACCAACTAAAGTTAATTTCTTTTCGAAACCAACAGTTGTACCTTTAACCATGTTATTAACTAGAGCGCGAGCTGTACCAGCTTGTGCCCAACCGTCAGCTGAACCAGGTGCAGGTTCAAATTTAACAGTATTGTCTTCAACAGATAAGGCAACTTGTGCGTTAAATACGCGAGTTAGTGTACCTTTACCACCTTTTACGGTGATTTCCTGACCGTTTAGAGAGATCTCTACGCCAGCAGGAATTGCAACGGGTGCTTTTGCGACACGTGACATTGTAAACTCCTTATTAAGCTACGTAACAGATGATCTCACCACCCATGCCTGCGCTACGCGCTGCACGGTCGGTCATCAAACCTTTAGAAGTAGAAACTACAGCAACGCCCATGCCAGCCATAATTTTTGGTAGCTCGTCTTTGCCTTTGTAAATGCGTAGACCTGGACGGCTTACACGTTTGATAGTTTCAATAACTTTTTTGCCTTCGAAGTACTTTAAAGTAACTTCTAATTCTGATTTAACTTCACCAGAAACAGCGTAGTCAGTAATATAACCTTCATCTTTAAGTAATTTAGCAATTGCTACTTTAAGTTTAGAAGAAGGCATAGAAACAGCAGTTTTTGCTGCTTTCTGACCATTACGGATGCGTGTTAGCATATCCGCGATAGGATCTTGCATGCTCATATTAGCTTACTCCGATTACCAAGAGGCTTTTGACAAGCCAGGGATTTCACCGCGCATCGCCGCTTCACGCGTCTTGATGCGACTCATACCGAACTTACGAAGGTAGCCGTGTGGGCGACCTGTAATGTTACAACGGTTACGAGCACGAGATTTACTAGAATCACGTGGTAATGATTGCAATAATAATACTGCATCCCATTTTTCTTCTTCAGAAGCAGTTACGCTGCTGATAATCGCTTTAAGAGCAGCGCGCTTTTCAGCGAACTTAACTACTAATTTAGCGCGTTTGACCTCACGGGCCTTCATTGATTGCTTTGCCATAACCCTACACCTTATTTGCGGAATGGGAAGTTGAATGCGGCTAACAGAGCTCGACCTTCATCGTTGTTAGATGCAGTAGTGCCGATGGTAATATCCATACCACGGATTTTGTCTACTTTATCGTAATCGATTTCTGGGAAGATAATCTGTTCGCGTACACCCATGCTGTAGTTACCACGACCGTCAAAAGACTTGTCTGATAAACCACGGAAGTCACGGATACGTGGAATTGAGATAGAGATTAAACGCTCTAAAAATTCCCACATACGCTCGCCACGTAGGGTCACTTTACAACCAATTGGGTAGCCTTCACGGATTTTGAAGCCAGCAACAGATTTGCGGGCTAAAGTGATTACAGGTTTTTGACCAGCGATAGCTGTCATGTCTTTAACTGCGTGCTCTAATACTTTTTTATCAGATAGAGCTTCACCAACACCCATGTTAAGGGTGATTTTTTCAATCCGAGGGACTTGCATGACACTGGTAAAACCAAACTCTTCTTTAAGTTTGTTTACTACAGTCTCGTTGTAATAACCATGCAGTTTCGCCATCGTTAACTCCGAATTAAACTAGTTCATTATTAGACTTGAAGAAACGAACTTTTTTGCCGTCTTCTAGTCGGAAACCAACACGACTTGCTTTGCCATCGGCGTCTACAAGTGAAATGTTAGATACTTGGATTGGTGCTTCTTTTTCAATAATACCGCCAGCTACGCCCGCTTGTGGGTTTGGCTTCTGGTGTTTCTTGACAAGGTTTACACCTTCTATGATTGCTTTACCGTCGGCTTGCATGCGTAAAACTTTACCGCGCTTACCTTTATCTTTACCGGCTAAAACAATGATTTCATCATTTTGACGAATTTTCGCTGCCATGATTAATTCCTTACAGTACTTCTGGTGCTAGTGATACGATCTTCATGAACTTTTCAGTACGAAGTTCGCGAGTCACTGGCCCAAAGATTCGAGTACCAACAGGCTGTAAGTTAGCATTTAACATTACAGCTGCATTGTTGTCAAAACGTATAGAACTTCCATCAGAACGACGGATAGCTTTAGACGTACGAACAACTACGGCGTTCATTACATCACCCTTCTTCACTTTACCGCGAGGAATTGCTTCTTTAACAGAAACTTTGATGATATCACCAACGCGCGCATAACGACGGTGCGAACCGCCAAGAACCTTAATACATTGTACTCGACGAGCGCCAGAGTTATCTGCGACATCAAGTTTAGATTGCATTTGGATCATGTTATATGCTCCGCTTTATTTAACTAAATCCATATCAAACAATATGGACCCCTTCCCATTAAGAGGCGCGAAAGTATAACAAATCAAAATCCATTTAGATAGTCTAAAGTTCGATTAGTAAACAGGCTGTGTAAATATGACACAACTCTATATACAAATATATAGTAAACAATAAGTTATATATATTATTAATAAGGGAAGAAATGAATAAACTAAATATGTGGGGGTGACACGGATCACGCAAGTTGCATAAACTTTATTTCATGCATAAAAAAAGCGACCCGAAGGTCGCTTTTTTATTCATTAAACTGATAATCAAAGATTAAGCAGTTCTAATGATTGACTCCAAAGTCCAAGACTTAGTCTTAGATAGAGGACGACATTCGCGTATTGCTACTAAATCGCCTTCATTACATTGGTTAGTCTCATCATGTGCATGAATCTTTGTAGAGCGAGTTAAAAACTTGCCATACATAGGATGCTTAACACGACGTTCAATTAGGACAACAATTGATTTGTCCATCTTGTCGCTAACTACGCGACCTTGAAGAGTACGGATTTTATCGCTCATTATACACCTGCCTTTTGGTTCAGAATGGTTTTAATACGTGCGATATCGCGACGCACATTCTTTAACAAGTGAGTTTGGGCAAGCTGACCAGTAGAGTTTTGCATGCGCATGTTAAATTGCTCACGTAAAAGTTCTAACAAAGTATTGTTCAGCTCTTCAACCGACTTTTCTCTCAGTTCGACTGTATTCATTACATTACCGTCCGAGTTACAAAAGTAGTTTTCATTGGAAGTTTAGTTGCTGCAAGTTCAAACGCTTCACGCGCTATCTCTTCAGGAACACCTTCCATTTCATATAAAACACGGCCAGGTTGAATCTGACAAATCCAGTATTCAACATTACCTTTACCTTTACCCATACGAACTTCGAGTGGCTTAGAGGTAATCGGCTTATCTGGGAAAACACGGATCCAGATTTTGCCTTGACGTTTTACATGACGTGTCATTGCACGACGTGCAGCTTCGATTTGACGCGCTGTTAAGCGACCACGACCGACCGCTTTCAGACCAAACTCACCGAAAGAAACTTCAGATCCTTTAGCTAGACCACGGTTACGGCCTTTGTGCATTTTACGAAACTTCATACGTTTAGGTTGCAACATTATTCAGTCTCCTATTTGCGTGGCTTACGCTTAGCTGGTTTTTTAGGCTCTTCAACTTTAAGTGGTAAACCACCTAAAACATCACCTTTGTAGATCCACACTTTGATACCTAAGATACCATATTGTGTTAGACCTTCAGCTGTAGCATAATCAATGTCAGCACGAAGAGTATGTAGAGGTACACGACCTTCACGATACCATTCAGAACGTGCGATTTCAGCTCCGCCTAGACGACCACCAACTTGTACTTTGATACCTTTAGCGCCCTGACGCATTGCGTTTTGTACTGCGCGCTTCATAGCACGACGGAACATAACACGACGTTCAAGTTGACTAGCGATACCTTCAGCTACTAATTTAGCGTCTAGATCAGGCTTACGAATTTCTGCAATGTTGATTTGCGCTTGCACACCAGTAATTTTGGTGATTTGCTTGCGTAGTTTTTCAACATCTTCGCCTTTCTTACCGATAACAACACCAGGACGAGCAGTGTGAATAGTCACACGGATGCTCTTCGCTGGGCGCTCGATAACAATACGAGATACAGAGGCTTTAGCAAGTTCTTTAGTTAAGAACTTACGAACCAAATGATCACCTTTAAGGTTCTCTGCAAAATCTTTAGATTCCGCGTACCAAGTAGAATTCCAAGGCTTTGAGATACCTAGGCGGATGCCATTAGGATGTACTTTTTGTCCCATTGCTTTCTCCTAGCTATCTGAAACAATCACAGAAATGTGACTGCTACGCTTAAGAATACGGTCTGCACGACCCTTAGCACGAGGCATGATGCGCTTCATAGTTGGACCTTCATCAATAAAGATCTTAGCAACTGTTAACTCATCAATGTCTGCACCTTCGTTGTGCTCTGCATTAGCCATTGCTGACTCAAGCACTTTCTTAACTAGACCAGCCGCTTTCTTAGGGCTGTAAGTTAAGATATCGATTGCTTCTGCAACTGATAAACCGCGGATTTGATCTGCTACCAGACGTACCTTCTGCGGAGAAATCTGGGCATAGCGATGTTTAGCAAGAACTTCCATCATAAACTCCCTTATTTCTTCGCTTTCTTATCAGCAGTATGACCGCGATAAGTACGAGTTGGTGCAAATTCACCCAGTTTATGACCGATCATATCTTCGGTAACAAATACTGGAACGTGCTGACGACCATTATGGACAGCGATGGTCAAACCAATCATATCTGGAATGATCATTGAACGGCGAGACCAAGTCTTAATTGGTTTTTTACTCTCGCTTTCCACAGCTGTCTCTACCTTCTTTAACAAGTGCAGGTCGATAAATGGACCTTTCTTGAGAGAACGTGGCATAGTAATTCCTCTTTAAAATTACTTAGAAGAAGCGCGACGGACAATATATTTGTCTGTGCGTTTATTCGAACGTGTTTTATAGCCTTTAGTTGGAACGCCCCACGGAGATACGGGATGACGACCACCAGAGGTACGACCTTCACCACCACCATGTGGGTGATCAACGGGGTTCATTGCCACACCACGAACGGTAGGACGAACACCACGCCAGCGGTTTGCACCAGCTTTACCAAGGCGACGAAGCATATGTTCAGCGTTACCAACTTCACCGAAGGTAGCACGACAATCAGCTAAGATTTTACGCATTTCACCACTACGTAAACGTAGAGTTACATAAGCACCATCTTTAGCGATTAACTGAGCATAAGTACCAGCAGAACGTGCAATTTGTGCACCTTTGCCAGGCTTCATTTCAACATTATGAATTACAGAACCTAATGGCATACTACGCATAGGCATAGTGTTACCGGCTTTAATTGGTGCATCCATTCCCGAAAGAATTGCATCACCAGCTTTAAGGCCTTTAGGTGCTAGAATGTAACGGCGCTCACCATCTTTATACAGAACTAGTGCAATGTTCGCACTACGGTTTGGATCATATTCCAAACGCTCAACTGTTGCAGGGATGCCATCTTTATTACGTTTAAAATCGACCAAACGATAGTGTTGTTTATGACCACCACCGATATGACGAACTGTAATACGACCGTTGTTGTTACGACCGCCAGATTTGCTTTTGCTCTCTAAAAGAGGTGCATAAGGTTTACCTTTATGCAACTCTGAGTTCACTACCTTAACTAAATGGCGGCGACCCGGAGAGGTAGGCTTACATTTAACTATAGCCATCTAAATACTCCTCTATTACTCAGCGCCGCCAACGAAATCGATATCACTACCGTCTTTCAGCGTTACGTAAGCTTTTTTCCAGTCGTTACGACGACCAGTACGAGCACCAGTACGTTTAGTCTTACCTTTAACGTTTAGTGTACGAACTGTATCTACTTCAACGTCGAACAATTTTTCTACAGCAGCTTTAACTTCAGCTTTAGTAGCAGTTGTGTCGATTTTGAAAACGATCGTGTTATTAGTTTCAGCAGTTAGCGTACTCTTTTCAGAAATATGCGGTCCCATTAAAACTTTTAGAATGCGTTCTTCATTGATCATGCTAGCATCTCCTCAATTTGCTTCACTGCAGCAGCAGTAATTACAACTTTGTCGAAACCAACCAATGATACTGGGTCTAAACCAGCTACGTCACGAACGTCAACTTTATACAAGTTGCGAGCAGCTAAGAACAAGTTCTCTTCTACTTCAGCCGTAACAATTAAAACGTCTTTTAAGTCTAAGTCTTTTAGTTTTGCAACTAATTCTTTAGTCTTAGGCGTTTCAACAGCAAAGTTTTCAACCACTACTAAGCGTTCTTGACGAACTAACTCAGAGAAGATTGATTGTAACGCAGCACGGTACATCTTGCGGTTTACTTTTTGACTGTGGTCCTGTGGACGAGCAGCAAATGTAACACCACCAGAGCGCCATATTGGGCTACGGATTGTACCAGCACGTGCACGGCCAGTACCTTTTTGTTTCCAAGGTTTTGCACCACCACCACTCACTTCTGAGCGAGTTTTTTGCTTGCGACTACCCTGACGGGCGCCTGCAGCATAGGCAACAACTACTTGATGAACCAGAGCTTCATTAAAGTCACGGCCAAAAGTAGCTTCGGAAACTTCAAGAGCGTTACCCGCGTCTTTCAATACCAATTCCATTACTATCTCCTAACTATGGCTTAACAGTAGGGTTAACGAAAACAGTGCTGTTTATAGCACCAGGAATCGCTCCCTTGATCAGAAGAATATTGTTTTCCGCGTCAACGCGAACAACATCTAATCTCTGAACTGTAACTCGTACTGCACCCATGTGACCGGCCATCTTCTTACCCTTGAACACTCGTCCAGGAGTTTGACACATACCAATCGAACCAGGAGCACGATGAGAAACAGAGTTACCGTGAGTAGCATCTTGCATGGCGAAGTTGTAACGCTTAATAACACCAGCGAAACCTTTACCTTTAGAAGTACCAGTAACATCTACTTTCGTATTTTCTGTAAATACATCTGCGTTTAGCTCAGCGCCAACTTCGATATCTTTACCTTCGTCTGTTCCCAAACGAAATTCCCACAGACCGCGGCCTGCGTCAACACCAGCTTTAGCAAAATGACCTGCTTGTGGCTTGTTAACGCGGCTTGCTTTTTTAACGCCTGTAGTTACTTGAAGTGCACGATAACCGTCAATCTCAAGAGTTTTCACTTGAGTAACACGGTTCGTTTGAACTTCAACAACGGTCACTGGAATTGAGATGCCATCTTCTGTGAAGACGCGCGTCATTCCAACTTTACGACCGACTAGACCTATAGCCATTGTTATAACCTCTTACCGTCTTAGGATTAACCTAAGCTGATTTGAACATCAACACCAGCAGCCAAATCTAAACGCATTAAAGCATCAACAGTTTTTTCTGTTGGCTCAACGATGTCGATTAGGCGCTTATGAGTACGGATCTCGTATTGATCACGCGCATCTTTATTTACATGCGGTGAAGTCAATATTGTGAAACGCTCTTTACGTGTTGGTAAAGGGATCGGACCACGAACTTGAGCGCCTGTGCGCTTAGCCGTTTCCACGATCTCACCAGTAGACTGATCGATCAATTT
>Ga0209396_1002571_pt1 | contig 18930 bp, 20 predicted proteins | sample GOMGulsemesocosm_6_FD_184638 | JGI IMG/M metagenome (GOLD analysis project Ga0209396, IMG submission 184638) | Methane-oxidizing microbial communities from mesocosms in the Gulf of Mexico - GOM8C Gulf of Mexico (SPAdes) (version 2) | ecosystem: Environmental > Aquatic > Marine > Cold seeps...
TATATTATCGTTTTTCGAATATATGGCTTTACACATTATTCATTATTTTAGGCCTACTCAGCTTAAACTCGGTAGCCATCAACTATGATCAAGCAAGTACCTTTCTTTTTAGTGGGGCTTTATTATCAACATTAGCTATAAATGCTTATAGTTCATACCGAGCAAAGAAAGGTCAAGTTATCTTGGTAATTCTTCTGCTAAGTTTACCTTTTTTATATTTTATTCCAGACTATTTCAATGAGTTTGGCTTTAGTTTGGTATTCATAATCATGGTAATGACAATGTTAGTTTCTTTAATTAAAGAAATGCACACCAATAAATTTGAAGCATTAAAAACAGAAAGAATTAAAGCAGAACTACTTAGGCGTAATATGCAGCCACATTTTCTGATGAATTGTTTAACCCAGTTAATAGAGCTTATTGAAGTTAAACCTAAAAAAGCCGTTGAGTTTATTTGTGTGTTAAGTGATGAGTTTAGACAACTAACAACACAAAACGCCAAAAACAAAGTTAAATTATCTGAAGAAATATCTCTTTGTAACAAACACTTATCAATTATGTCGGTGCGATATCAACAATCATATCAGTTAATTGTAGATGGAAATACTGAAGGCGTTTTTATACCACCTTCTATATTGCATAGCCAAATTGAGAATTGTTTTACTCATAACGCTATATCTTCCACTAGACCGTTTGAATTAATGATAAGAAGTGTAAATAGGAACGTTAACCTTGTACTCAAAACACCGATAGAGAAAAAAATTGATCACCATGGAACAGGTTTAGGTGAGCAGTATATTAAGGCAAGATTAACTGAATATGAGCGAATTAATACCAACCCAAGAAAAAGAAATGCCTGTTCATTTGAAAGTTATGAAGACTCTCAATATTGGGTGTCTAAATTTTCGTTTTATCCTAGTTAAAAATTTTAAAAAAGTGAACACATAATGAACATTGTCATCGTAGAAGACGAACCGTTAGTACAACAACGAATAAAGCGATTAACCTTAGATATATTAGAGTCGCACCAGCCTAAAGTTCAGTGTTTCTCAGATATTGATGATGCCGAGAATTATTTGCTTGAGAATACCGTAGATTTATTATTGCTAGATTTAAATTTGAAAGGCCGTAATGGCTTTGATTTATTAAAGAGCAATGTCTCAGCTGGATATCATACAATAATAATTTCTGCCTACTCTGAAAAGGCGATTGAAGCTTTCCAATATGGTGTCTTAGATTTTATAGCTAAACCTTTTACATCAGAACGCCTTAGTAAATCTTTTGATCGTATTTTGGATAAGAGCCAACGTAACTATTACGGCTGTAGATATTTAAGCATTAAAAAGCTAGGTGTTATTGAGTTAATTTCGCTATCTGATATTTCACATATACAAGCCGATGGACACTACAGTTTAATACATTTAGTAAATCAGACTGAAATGACGGCATTACATTCAAAAAGTATCGAAAAGATAATGCAACTTTTGCCAGAAAACTTTTTGAGAGTGCATCGGTCCTACGTAGTCAACATGAATAATGTTAATCAGTTATTAATAGAACCAGGTAGCCAATATGCTGTCAAACTTAACTCAGGCGTAGAAGTTCCAGTCGGGAGAACCAAGTATCAAGAAGTTAAGCTTTACTTGGAATCAAAGCAGTAGATCATACCCCCACAAAATAGAATATACTCAGTTATTTCAGGGGGGACGATGGGTAAAGTATATACCTTTGCATACTTTGTCATTTTAACTTGTTCAAATCATTCTGTTAATAAAGTTAGGGATTTTTCTTCGATGCAAAACTGCCATGTAAATATGACCAAGTATCAATAAACCAATTCCCCAAGCACCTAACCAATGCATAAATATCGCGTTATTCATTGTTGATTCGTCAGCGGATAAAATATCGGGCATGCTGTAAGCGTAAAAATGTGCACCATAAAAGCTCGTATCCATAATAATGTAGCCACTAACAGGCATGATAAACATCAATGTGTATAGAGTTATATGTCCAATTTTAGCCATATTCCTTTCGGTTACAGTAAAGTTATCCTGCAACAATATTGGGGGGCTTGAAAAGTATCTGACAGCGATTCTCACCATAATAAGCACAAATATCAACATCCCACTAGCATGATGTGTCTGAATCATAGCAAGGATATTAGGGGCAGATTCACCCTGTACAAATACATATAATATTGTTGAAAACTGCACAACTATCAGCAAAGCCATGATCCAGTGTAGGTATCTAGCTAGAAGACTATATTTTATAATTTGGGGAGGTGTCATTTTATATATCTTACAATTTAAGTATTAAATAGAGTTTTAAAAGGGAAAAAGTAACTTGCTAAACTTCAGCTGGCATATTGTTACTGTGCTATTTAGCCGTGATTGCTTTACAGATAAGCGCAAATGGTTTATCTATGTCATCAACTTTCAAGACTTGTTTTTTGTCACAGCTTTGCGCTAATGAAAAACCATGAATATAGTCTACAAGTAGACATAATAGTGTGTTTTCGTCGTCAGGAGATAATTTAAGAGTGCAAGTTATAGACTTAAATCTGCTGATAAATATCTCAACAGGACTATTGGATTCCATGGTTAATAATATCTCTAGCAAACCGTTGTAACGCTCTAATGACGACAAGTAACTTTTACTTAATTTAAGTAATTCAGACTGCCATTTTTCCGATTTTTTAGGATAATAAATATCAGAAATTAAGGATGTGGAAATCTCCTCCAATAATTCATTTTTATTTTTGAAATAATAATAAATTGCCATCGCATCAACTTTTAACTCGGTTGATAATCCCCTAATACTGGGAATTTTCCCTGTCTGTGCCATTAATAGTTTTGCAGTACTTATGATCTGTTTTTTGCCTAATAAACCTTGGTTTTTAGCAGGTCTACCTCTTTTCTTTTCGTTGACTTTCATTTAATAAATCTCTTATACTCAACCATATATTCTACAGTGTAGAATATATGATTGAGTATAAGAGTCAATAGATGAGGTTAGATATGGCAAATATAGTTTATATAGCAACAAGTTTAGACGGTTACATTGCCGACAAAGATAATAAGGTCGATTGGCTGCATTCAATCTCAAACCCTGAAAATTCAGATTTAGGATATGACAATCATATAAATAAAATCGATGCGCTGGTTATCGGAAGAAACACGTTAGATTTGGTACTTAACATGGATTGCGAGTGGCCTTACAATAAGCCAGTATTTGTATTAAGTAACTCAATGACTTCAGTTCCTAATAACTATGAAGATAAAATTTTTCTGGTAAAAGGCGACTTAAAAAAGGTTGTGAAAAGTCTAAATCTAAAAGGATTTAATCATCTATACATAGATGGAGGCATCACGATTCAAAATTTTTTAAAAGAAGATTTAATTGACGAAATAACGATTACCACAATACCAATTCTCTTAGGTGGCGGTATACCCTTATTTGGAGAGCTAGAAATACCATTAAATTTCACTTGCATTAAATCAGAGCAATTAATTAGCTCCATTAGCCAAAGTCACTTTATACGTAATCGTTAAACTTTTTCACGGATTAAAGTTTAATTAAAACGTAGTAAAATCTATCTCGATTTATGCCTTATTCTGAAATAGAACTAAAGCTACTATTGAGTACACCATAAAATCATAAAAATGTAATGAGTTTAACGACGCAGCGGTGACTTTGTTATCTATTAAGATAAAGGAAGAGCTAAGTCTTTTAAACACTGAAAACAGCTTAAAAATAGACGAATGCTAACTTTTTTCGCTATATATTTTAACTCATTAGGTAATATTATTGTTGGAGGTATTTATCTTGTACGAGCTCTAAAGCCCCCGAATGGTGCAATTCTGCAATTGTTTTGCTGAACAGGTTAACTAAACATGTTGATGTGTCTTTGTGAAAAACATAATTGGCAAATGATTTATCATCTAAAACAATTAGGGGAACAATACTTCCTTTATTCAATCCCAGCTTCTTTAATTGGAAAAAAGCAACTTCTTCGGCGTAGGCTATTGCATCTACTCTATTGTAGGCTAGCATTTTCAGCATACTTGAAGCCGAAGTGGTTTCTACTTGCGTCGCAGGAAAACCATTACTGTTTAGTAAGTGATGACCTATATCTTCACGTACCACCGCAATAGTAAGGTCTTCATATTTCATCTTCTGTATTCTTTTTAGCTCCTTTTCTAAGACCATAATGGAAGTTTTTGTTAAAATGGGCAAAGGCACTAGAATAAATGCATTCTGTCTATGGGGTGTATTCACCATGGAATATGCAGCATAATGGGGGTTTATTTCCATAGTATGATAAAGTCTAGCCCATGGGACTATGGTTATCTTTTCATAAGTAAGCTTAATTCCGAGTTTATGATACACCTTAAAAAGAACATCAGTAAAAATTCCTACGATTTTATCTGACTCATCTGAGTAGTTAAATGGAGGATAATCTTCGGTTAACCAAATGATTTCTTTTAACGCATTCTTAGTCGATATATCGTCACAAGCCTGTGTCGAAAAAACAGTTAACACACATGAAAAGTATAGTGAAACTAAACGTAAGATTATCTTCATCCTTACTCTTCTGAGTTAGCAAAATGGCCTATAACCATTAAGCTTAGCGGACTTCCCATGCTTTGCAATACTATTAATAAGTTACATTTAAACTTCAAAAGTGCCTGATAACTTTTCCAACGAATGGAGAAATTTAGCATATATCTTTTAGACTATGTATTTAGATTTAATTTACCGAACATTCATTAGATTAGATGAGCAGTATAATGTATATAAAAATAATAAACTTCTTTCTGAATCGACTATAATCAATTCATAGATTAAAATTCGTAAAATTAAAACCAATGATCCTATATAAAAAATGTGTTGCTGTTTTCTTTGTAATAATAACGTTGATAAGCTGTAATTCTGACAAAGAAGTAACAGCAGAAGATGTTGCTGTAGCATTTTTTGATGCTATTTATAACCAAAAGGATATAAAAAAAGCGACTGCCTTATGCTCTCCAAAATTTTCAAAAGAGTTAAAAAAGTATAGGACAGCTAATCAAGCAGCTCGACAACTGTTTAACATGTCATTTGATACCGTAGAAATCAGTGCTGCCTTGGGAGATTTAAAAGTAAGAAAAGAGTTTCAAACTTCTGGGAATTTGACCATACTTTTTACAGGCTTTAGCCATGAAAAAAAATATAAAGATTTAAAAAAGATTCGATTAATCAAAAGAAATAATATTTGGCTTGTAGATAAGTTATTAGCAGACCCTATCCCCACCTAAATACAACAATATGCATATAGCCACTTACCAGACCAAAATTAATGTTCAAGGTAAACTGAGTTCATGTTCACTATAGGATGTGATTGGCATGAATACATGAATAACTGACTCAGAAAAAGAGTTTTTGAAAACGGTTAACTTCAGCTTTGTCCTGTGAACATCTCAATAAAGTCTGCAGATGACCTCATTAGGTTCAAAGTTACTGTTTAGAAATTAATTGCAAACGCTAGCTATTAGCTTTAGAACTGCCGTTTTGATTTAAATACTTACATCCATTTACAACTGAAATTTCGTCTAATTTTTTTCGTGCAGTTAGGCCTAAAACCCCAAAAGTGGACATTGGGATCATTCAATTACTAAACAAATTTTGAGTATTAATTCTAAGGTAATTTCCCCCATTGCGAGTTAAAACTAACGCTCACCACTGCCACTTAAGATATAAAATGTAATACCTTGAGTGATAACCTCATATATAAATTATCATTTTCTGAAAACAAACTTATATGAAAAGTAATGAACACAATTGTATTAGTGGCTATTGTCTAAGATATCTACTACATCATTTTATGGTGATAATCACTTTTCCTTTGCTTTTCCTTTCACCAAAGTATTTCATTGCTTGCTGAACTTCAGTTAATGCAAAGCATTTATCGATACTAATTTTCATTAGCCCATTTTTAATAAGAACTAATAAATCAGCTATATTCTTGTTAGGTTCATGGGGCAATATTGCTAATTTTTTAGTACCAAACAATGAAAATAGACTACCTATAAACAAGGTTTGAAAAATAAGCGAAGAACAACCGCCTACCATGACATAGCGGCCACTTTTATTTAATGAACGTTTATAATCGAAAATAGAATGAAAACCCATCATATCTATGATCAAATCGTAGGTTTGTCCATTTTGAGTAAAGTCTTCTTTTTGATAATCAATAACATGATCCGCCCCCAAACTTCTCATCAATTCAAACTTACTCTCACAATCAACCGCTGTAACTTCATCACCAAAGGATTTGGCTATTTGTATCGCAAAGCTACCCGAACCTCCTCCTGCACCATTTATTAAAACGTTTAATGACTTTTTGTTTGGCCGTTTATCTTGAACTGCCTGTAAAGCTAATACGCCTGCTTGTGGAATAGCTGCCGCTTGCTCAAACGACATAGTTTTAGGCTTTAAGGTCAAAGATTGGCAAGGTGCGCAAACATATTCAGCAAACCCACCAAAACCAGCAGCAGAAAGGTCACCAAAAACTTCATCACCCGTTTTATATCGGGTAATACTTTTGCCAACAGCAACTATTGTGCCTGCGATATCAGAGCCTAAAACTTTATTCTTTCTAGGTTTGATAATACCTGCCATCATTCTATTAACAAAAGGCTTTCCTCTTAGTAAACCCCAATCCCAATCATTAATCGAAACGGCATGTACTTTTATTAATACCTCGTTATCTTTAGGTAAGGGTTGATTAAGTTCTTTGAGCGTTAGTACATCTGATAAGCCGTACTCGTTATATACCACAGCTTTCATTTAACTGTCCTTGACTAAATATAGGATTATAAAAATGAGCGAACTATTAATGTTAGCTTCAATTTGCCGCAAACACTAGATACTGCTGAGATCAGAAGTATTGACCACTTTAGATTCAGTCCATCGCCATGCATACCAAATAATAAATATTGAGGTTATTGTTTCAACGGTAGCAAAAAATCGATAATAGATGGTAGATTCACCAACAAATAAAGATGCAATAACAGTTAATGTTTCTAGTAGTGCGACGGTGATATTCAGCACACGATTAATTTTATAAGGTAATACGCGAGACAGAATGATCATTATCATGGCAGCCTCTAAAATAAACGCAGCAATTAATAGCATTTCAGGTGTGAGTAATGTTTCAATTAACTCATTGGTAATGGGTGTTGAGCCTATTGTAGCTAATGAGCCCATATTGTTTAGCACATCGGCATATAGAATATTCAATACATAAAATATCCACAATATCGGTAGAATTGTTCTTCTGTCACTGATAATTTTATTCGAAAGCATAGTTTTTCTCTGTTATTATGTCTTAGAGACACTAAGTTAGTGTCACAAAGACCTTATGATAAAGTCATAGGGACACTAAGTCAACAGAGTGTTTTATGAGCAGCCCAGAAACCCAAGCTAGTTTTTTAGAAAATTATAATATTCATGAATTTGATATTCCTCTAACAAGCGTTGATATGACCATTTTCACTATTGAAGATGACACGTTAAAATTACTATTGGTAAAGCGTGCTCAATTCCCTAATAAAGGTGAATGGGCCTTACCTGGTGGGTTTATCAATTTAAAAACGGATGACACACTTAACGATACAGTAAGTCGGAAATTAAAAGAAAAAACCGGTGTCGATATTTCACATCTAGAACAAGTTGCTACCTATGGCAGTGCAAGCCGAGATCCTAGGGGATGGTCAGTCACTATTTCCTATATGGCACTAATTTCAAACAAAAATATAACGTTAACTTCTGATGAAAGTAGCGAAGAAGTCGCTTGGTTGCCTATTGAAGAAGTTCAAAATAATTATCAGCTAGCATTTGACCACAGCAGCATTTTAGCCGAAAGCTACCAAAGACTTAAAAGTAAAGTGCAGTATACTTCTTTGCCTATAAACCTATTACCTAACACGTTTACATTGTCTGAATTACAAAAAACCTTTGAACTTATATTAGGCTACAGCATTGAAAAAAAATCATTTCGAAGACGTTTATTATCTGCCGATATTATCACTGAAACAGGAGAGATGAGAGTGGGTAGTAATCGACCGGCTAAAGTTTACTGTGCAAAATTAAGTAGTAAGGAGCACTTTTTTCAACGATGTATAGAAGGACCAAGAGAGTGAGAAGTACCAATATTTCACTATCCACATAAGTGCACTACTATTTTAATCGCCATGTGGCGAAATGTGCCCCACGCGAGATAGACCAAGAAACAGTTTTATGATGATTATAGACCCATATTCATGTTCATTACTCGAATATATACGACAGCATTGAGAATAAAAAGGTCATTAACTGATTGGGTCTTACCGTTGATTCGGGTTGGGTTTTGCCGCTAACGTCTCACTAAATGATGGAGTTATTTGGCACCTGTTTTTGTTTGAATAGCAAAACCCGATAACTTACGAAATCAATATTGAGCGGTTTTCGTGCAGATAGGATTCATTTTGGTGGTGTCATATTTTAATAATATGACACCACTGCTACCCTTGCTTGTCTTTAAGTAGAAGCTAAATTCAAGGTAAACATTAACTTTAAAACGCCTAGCCAAATTCCCTTTTACCACTTAGCTTCTCAACAAACAATATTAGAAAGCTAAAAATAGCTTTACTAGCGGCGTATTAATGCTTTGAACTGTATAAATAAAATTCCATTTTTAGGTTTTGTTAAGCTTTTTTAATTGTTCTTTAGCATGTTCATTCTCAGGCTTTAACCCAAGTACTTTTTTATAATGAACGACTGCTTTTTTTGTCTGACCTAATAACCAATAAGTTTCCGCCAAGCTATCATGTGTATTGGCACTTAAAGGGAACAGATAGGTATTCAATTTAAAAACTTCTAGCGCTTGTCGCTTTTTCTTTTGATTGATCAGTTTATAACCCCAGGTATTTAACTCGTCCTCTGCAAACTTTAACTGATTAGTTTTCTGCAACTCTTCCACAACTTGAATAGCCTTTTTATACCCCTTTGATTCTAACGCCTTCCAAAGTGTTTTTATGGTAGGAGGCAAGCCAAAACCATTAGCCGCTTTCATTTCTGGAATATAAAACCCTGCAATTTCATCGATAAAGTGTGATGGAATTGCCCCCATTAGGTTGGTGAGTACCACAATTGATAGATCATCATTTGGATAAACAAAAAATGCCGCACGATCTCCTCCCGCAGGAGCAACAGAAGGATGTTCAGACCTACCAACTACAGGCCAACCTAATGCATAACCGTTTAACAAATTATTAAAGCCTTTGGTTTTACCATTAGTGAGCACTGCCGGTGTCCATAGAGTTTCGATACTTGAAGGTTTATTCAACAGCTCCCCTTTTTGTAAAGCAATCACCCAATTAGCAATCTCTGTAGCGGTGGAACTCATGCCTGCCGTGGTACGAAGAAACTCAGGAAAGTCAGCCGCCTTTATGTTCGCTATTTTCCCTGATCCATAATAATAAGTATAACGACGAGCAGAGTGCTTTATTACGTCTTTAAGGTTTGAAAAACCTGCTTCTTCGGTTCTATTCATGCTTGCTTTTCGTAATTGATTTTGCGTTATATAGTCGATAAAATTTTGTCCACTAACACTGTCTATAATTTTACCGACCAGCAAATAATTCGTTTGGTTATAACGAAACTGGGTATTGGCTTTGAAATCAAGTGGCCGTTGTTTAACCATCCGCCATGACGCCTTCGCGCCATCATTAGAAATTAGCTGGCCATTGTTACTATTCATGATGTCTGGAAGCCCAGAAGTATGGGTTAATAACTGTTTTACTGTGATCTTTTGCCACTCAACAGGTAAGTTTGGTAAATATTTAGAGATTTTGGCAGACAGTTCAAGTTTACCTTGCTCAACCAATTGCATTACCGCGACACCAGTAAATGCTTTAGTAATTGAGTTAATCGAAAATATTGTGTCATCATCTACCGCAATGTTATCTTGAATGTTGGCGAGTCCATAACTAGCTGTTTTAACTATTTTGCCATTTTTAACAACAGCCAGTTGTAAACCGGGAATTTTCCTTTTGACCATTTCGCCGCGCAGAAAATTGTCTATTTCGTCTGCCTGCACAAAACTACTTGTTAGCCCCATTAATAGACTTAGTGAAAATGCATTAATTCTCATAAGTTTTGCAATATTACAACTAATTGACCTGCTCATTATTTATCCTCTACATACTAAAAATTAAATCCAATACTAAAAACTCCTCGCCTGGAATCGCCAAGGAAAAAGTATTAATTGGAATACAGTGTTGTCATACGTAAATCGAAAACTCGTTAACAACGGGGCAATAGTGGCGTAGATTTAATATGTATTCGACCGAATAAACAAAGTCGGACGTGCCATTTCTAGAGGGATATATCGATTAATATGATTTATATTTATTCATCGTAATAGTTTATGAATGTAGTTTACGATATTGAGAAGGCGTCATTAAGAGGTGCTTCTTAAAGGCGGTATTGAACGATGATTTTGAATTGAATCCAACTTCGTACAAGATCTCTAATACCGTTTTCTGTGGTTGCCCATCATTTGTGATTAACATTTGGGCCGCAAAATTTATTCGATATGAATTTACGAAATCAAAAAAGTGTTGTCCTATTATTTTGTTGATACTGAGTGAAACTTCATTTCTAGGTAGGTTAATTTGTTTCGCTAAAGTATCTAAACTCAAAGAGGGATCTAAAAAAGGTTTACTCTGTTGCATGTAGTCCCTTAATCGCAGAACAATGGCATCGTACTTTTCAGTTTCAATAGCGCTAAACTTAGAATCACTTGTCGATTTTGTGACCGAAGCTTGTTCATCAATGACTTCTAAGGTTGAACTCACCCCGCTAAATAGTTTGGGCTTATGCAATGCTTGCCATAATATCCAACAAATACTCAATAACATCGAAATAATCATGATTAGTTGCACTAACCTTTCATAATCATAATCTTGGTAGATAGAGAACCTAAAAAACATTCTTCCAAATCCTATGATATAGATCAGAGTAAACAGAAATATCAGTTGGGTTAACCAACGTTTGTTTAATCTATCTGCATCAGAGTAATTTTCAACAACAACTTTTCGATACCTTATTAAGTGTTTATAAATGGCTAAAAGGTACAAGCCAACTTGTACAAACGTCATGAAATGAATAAAGGTTAATTCAGGGACATCAGTGAAGTTGTCATACCAAAGCTGTTTTGAGGCATTATCTACACTGAAAAAGTTGGGTATCATCACGAGACAAGCAATGACGTAAGGAATGGTGTGCAGCAAGTATTTAATTTTTAATTTAAAGTCACTATATATAGCTGATTTAACATAAAGGTATAAAGTGGGTCCGATAAACAGTGAAATATTATATCTGAGCATATCTAAATCGGGATATGCTTGGTAAAAGTCGTTAAATATGATGTTACTCAGATCAATGACTGCAACCAGTAAATAAGCAGCAAATAGCTTATGACTTAAGAGGTTGCCAGTGCTAAGACTACAAAGAAATGTGGCAACTAATAAATGAGAAAAAAATACCACCAAGACAATATTTTCAAACATTAAAACAATACTTTCTATCACTTAATGCTTTCCTGTTTTAAATGCTACCGGTGAATTGGATATAAGAATTATATCGAAACTATGAACTGTTGCGGTGCCTTGGGTTATAACAATGTTGAGATTATTTTACTTTTCTCAAGTTCGTCAATTATTTAATAACTGATTAAAGTTAGCGGAAAAACTATGTTAACTAAGCAGCCATTATACAGTTCACTAACAGGCTTTTAAAGCGAAGCAGACCTTTTCATGGCTCCAAAGATGTTGATGGAATTTAGAACAACTTCATTATCTAATTCAGGGCAGCTTTGTTAAAGAAGCTACGGTAGATAATATATACGCTAATGCCTCAATCTCGCTTGAACATGACATTTTACCAATTTAACTATTTCAACCTATCTCAACAAACCCAAAGGACAAAGTAGATTAAATATTTCGATATAATAATTCAACGTTATATCCGAGATTAGTTTCTTTAATAATTAAAGTTATAATTTTATTAAGACTTATCTGCAAAAGATAATATCATCCCCATAATTTCATCAGTCATTTTTTCGGTTTCAATAACTTCTGGCGTAAATGAAGCTCTGAATAAGGTCATTGCAGGGGTAAGTTCTGTCAGTAAATCTAGTTGAGTATGGTCTTCCCCAATAATTCGTGCAATGGCAGATCTAAAGTGATTGACACTAAATCCTTCTTTTACAGCCTCTTCGATCCCTTTATCTGCACGCATAGCTGAAATCAACCCTGGTACAAGATCTGGCTTTTCAAAAGTATTACTACATTTGAACTTAACCAACTCTCTTAAATCAGCAATAGGATCGTCAGTTAGCCCAACTTCAGTTTTAGGCATAATCTTAATAGCTTCGGCAATTAAGGTTTCTTTTTTTGGCCAGCGTCGATAGATAGCGCCTGTACCTGAACCAGCACGTATAGCTACATCTTGAACTTTGAATTTGTCAAATCCTACCTCAAGTAACAGACCGATCGCGGCTTGCAGAATTGATTCTGTTCGACTTTCATCACGCTTTCGCCCTCTAATTTTATTAGAGCTTTCAGATATATTTTTTTTCATGACGGCAATTCTAACAGAAATATAATATGGCGAAAGGGACAAAAATGGAAATGTTGATTTCCGGAAATATTGATTTCTATTTGTAGGTAGTTCATAATCCCCCCACTTACACATTTATGCAAAAAAATATTATGACTTTACAATTTACAATCGAATCAAAACTTAAACTCGAATTTGCTTTTGGCAAGGTAGCTCAGGGCAAAGAAATGCAATTATATGGAGAATACTTCCCTGCAATTACACCTTTGATTGCTGATTATGCTACCCAGCAAGTTGGCACCTTTGCTGTTTTATCTTCTAAATGCCAAGGTATCACGCCTAAAATGGGAGCATTCACCCATTGGTTGTCACTAGATAATTATCAAAAATTCTACAGCGACTCAAGATTTGTAAAAGTGAAACCCTTACGCGATGACTCACTTGACTTGTTATCAGATGGTCACTTTTTTAAGTCGCATGATAAGGTTATTGATATAGATACTGATGCAGATTATGCAGTTATCATTTCAGAAAGTGATGTTATCGACATGACGGCCTTACTTACATTACCATTAGATAGCGACAGTCCTGAGCAAACCTATTTAGGGAAATCATTAACACTTGCCCTTTGGAATGAAACTGCAGAGAAGCTATTGAAAACGGAGACAGCTGAAATAGACATTTTTAAAATTCGATTTAACAAGCCGGGTCAATAATCAATATTCGCTAACTAATACCTTGCTTCAGAATAAAAATTACTTGCAGCCCAACAACCATCATGTATCTGTCCTGATGGTTTTTTTACTAAAATTATTAAATAAGAATTACAAAGATAAAAAATATTACGCTACTAACAAAGCCAATGACCATTGCAAATATTAAGTATTTATAGCCGAGTAAATTTACAGATATACACTATATTAAGTTCATTGAACTAATTTATTGGGAACCATAACTTCCCCTAGGATAGATTAGAAATAAGATAGAATAGAATTTATATACCATTAAAAATATTAAACCACCCCATAGAATGACTATATTTTAATAACATACCAAAACACATCACAACAACTAACAATCTTAAATACTTAGGATTAATCGAAAATAGACAATGTGAACCTAACCAAGCACCAATTATTTGCCCTAACATCATCACTAAACCAATAACCCAAACAATTTTACCCGCAATTAAAAAAATAATCAGTGAGGCAAGATTGGTGGAAAAATTAAGAGTTTTGGCTGTTGCTGTGGCAGATACAATGTTATGACCACGCAAAGAAACGCCAGCCAAAGAGAAAAAAGATCCAGTTCCAGGCCCAAAAAATCCGTCATAAAAACCGATGCTGGGCATCACTAAATTTTGATAATGACGTTCGGATATTTTAGCTTCAATTTTTTTCTCGCTAACTGTTGGAGAAAACAAAAAGTAAAGACCGATAAAAGAAATAGCGGCTGGAATAACATAATTAAGGATTTTTTGATTAATAAACTGCACAGCTACAGTGCCAACTAAAGCGCCAATAAACGCTATCAACATTAATTTTTTTACATTATGCCATTTCACTCTTTTATTTTTTAGCATCATGTAAGTTGCCGTAGCGGTGCCCATACTTCCCTGTAGTTTATTGGTGCCTAATGCAGCAAGTGGCGGTACACCACTTAAAATTAATGCCGGTAAAGCAATTAACCCTCCACCGCCTGCTAGGGTATCTAATAATCCTGCGAGTATCGCAACAGCAAACAAAATCAGAAGTAGCTCTGTAGTGACTTGTACAATTTCCATTCATTTTCTCTTTAAATAGGCCGGTTTTTAGTTGGTTATCAGCCGATACCTGACTGATAACCGAGAAGGATATTAATAATTAGTTAAATTATGTTCAACCAGCAACTTATCAATTAGCTGTGTTGGCTGCATAGGGTCATAATTAATCGTTTTATCTAAAGTAACAAGCTCAAGGTTATGACCTCCTTTTGGTCTTGTTAGCAAAAAGCGAGGAACTACTGCAAGTAACTTTGAATTAGTTAATATTTTTCGCTGAGTCCCACCTGTTTGTCCACTTTTCCCACCCGTTTTATCTCCAACTAACTTGCCAAATTCGAAGTCTTGTATGACATTCATAAATAATATTGAAGATGAATACGTATATGGCCCTACCAAGACTGAAACATCACCAGTAAATTTTAAAGGGTTATCTGTATCTACAGGGCTCATATCTTTTAATTCGCCTGAAACAATATCACCAGCGGTTTCACCTTCATCTTCACTTCCTGCAAGAATTTTTACTTTGTAAGTTGAAGCATGTCTCCAAGGTTTATCGGCAATATAAGTTAAAACACCTTTCTTCCAAAGGTTATCGTTACCACCACCATTTTTTCTGATATCGATAACTAAGTGGGTTAATTTTTGATTTTTTATTTCTTTAAATGCAGATTCAAAAAATTCAAATACTCGACCTTCATCTTCATCCCAAATAAATAGATTTATTGTTAATAAAGCCGTTGTTTTATTTAAAACACTAAATTGAAATCTAGATTCAAAACTATCGTCGCCGTAGAAGACTTCTCTACTCGCCTTTACGCTAATATTATGTATTTCGTGAGCACCTTTTTTGATATCAAGTTTAAATTCCTTTTGTTCACCAAAATACATCCAGTAATATAAAGCGAAATTGGGTGCCAATACGGCTTTTCTTTGATTGTCACTATCCCCATGGGTACGTTTTAGTAAAGGCTTTAATATTATGTCTATTGGAATGCCATTAATTTTGGTAATAGCATTGCCAGCAAGGCTAGATGGTTTACCATTCAATTTTTCTTTAATAATGAGCTTATCGTTATTAAAAAGAACATCAAAAGGAAACAATGTTCCGCCATTTTTCAGGTAACCTTGGGTAATTTCTCTTTTATTAGAAGGAGTAAGGGATACATGTCCGTCTGATACCACACTATTAAACTGCATCATTTCAAGCCAAAACTTACGCACAGAAATAGGCTCTTTAATGCTATTTTTAAATTGATTTACTTTGCTATAAAACAAAGCCACATCTTCAGTGGTGTAAGCTAAATCTGGATGAGTTTTTTCTATGAACGCTAACCATTGGTCAATATCACTTCTCGCGGTTTCAGGCTGTAACATTGAATTAAAGTGCTCAAATGTTGTTGCATATAAATTACTAGATGTTAGTACGACTAATAATATGATGATGAAATTCTTTAACATTTCTACCTCTGTTTTTCTAATTGTTATGTCAGTGAAAGGATTGTAGCAAAAACAAATACAGGCTAAAATTAACGATTACTAACTCTAACATTAGGCTCAACCTTAATGATTAACAGCGACGATTTACGTTTTTTTCGAATGATAGCTACGCATTCTTCGTTAGCATCAACAGCGAGAGCCTTGAACGTTACACCTCCGACAATCACTCAACGTCTACAAACAATTGAAAGGAAACTCCAGCTAAAACTAGTTGACCGCCATGCACGCAGTATTACCTTAACGGATGAAGGCGTTATTCTTGCTGAGCGAGCAAAACTTATTCTAGAAGAAATAGACGATCTACATGAATCTATATACAGCCAGCGAAATGAAGTTGCTGGTTGCTTAAAAATATTAGCGCCACTGGGCTTTGGTAGTAAATACATTGCACCACTAGTTACACGCTTTCAGCAGGGACATCAAAATCTTTCTGTTGAGCTCGAATTATCAGACAATCCGGATTGGGCAGCAGACCATTCGTGGGATATTATGATTTATATAGGTGAGTTGCGTGATTCGTCTTTAAGACTTTCTAATTTAGCACCCAATAAGCGCTTTTTATGTGCATCCCCTAGTTATATTGAAAAATATGGTGATGTAACTGAGCCTGCAGATTTACGACATCATCGTTGCATTGCATTAAGAGAAAATGCTGAAGATGTCACAATGTGGAAGTTTCACTCACCTATTACAGATAAATATGAGTCAATCCGCATTATCCCAAAACTTGCCAGCAACGATGGTAGAGTAATAAAGCAGTGGGCCAAGGAAGGACAAGGGATTATTTTACGATCAGAATGGGATGTCACAGAAGAACTAAAAAGTGGGTCGTTGGTGCAATTATTAAGTAATTACGAGTTGCCAACAGCTAACATAGTCGCATTGTTGGGCACAGAACAACGAGCTCGCGCGGGCAGAACAACCAAATTTTTGGCGTTACTAAAAAGTAACATAGGTGCAAAACCTTGGCGCCAGTTATAAGCGTTTAATCGGCAATGTTGATTTAATAACTTTATATAGCTACTTAACTTCAATCTCATATTCAATATCTTGAGCCATTTTACTGAATGCCCCATTAACTCGATTATATTGAGCAGAAAACTTTAACTTGTGTATGCCTTTATCAAGGGGTTTTAACATTAACCAGTATCCATCGGTTGCCGCAGGAAAAACTTTTGGCGCATTAAGTTCTTTTGGTATTAAACCTAAGAGATCAAAACACTTATCTGATTTAATACGATACTCACTTACTTCTGGGATGTTTTTTCCATCAAGCTCTGCATTAACTAATAATATATGATCATTATTCAGAGCCGCTCCTTTTTTCACGCTTTCGCAAGTAGAATTACTGCCTCGTCTAGGCCAATAAGCCATATTAATAATTGGAAAAAATATATGTTTACCTTCAGGGATAACACATTTACGATTTATTTTGGATGAGCCATAGCCTCCAGCTAAAAACCAAACATCTCCAGTTTGATTTACATTACATTTATCACCAGTTCGATCTCTGACAGGACTTTCTTGTTTATTCATTGTATGAGTCCATTGCCACCATGCATTGGCGTATTCATGTAAAAATTTACCTGAAACCTTCTTATCTATATCTACGATAAAACCATTAGTACTTTTGACTTCATCGATGGATGCTTTATTTTCATTAGTGCCTGCGCAAGCACTGACAAAAACAACTAAACTTAATAAAATAACTCTCATTAATGAATTCCATTTTGAATGTAGTTATAACGCCCTACTAGCGGCGAAAAATAGTTGGATAAAATAAGCGATGCTGGAGTAAAAGCCAACTGTTATTTGTTCTACTTGAATAGTTTGGATGAGTGTGAATTATGCTCAATAGCTAAAGCTACCTTTTGCTTTTCTTTAATATCAGTCCATTTCTCTCCGGTTTCAATACCGGAGATTCTTTCTTCATATTTGTGGCAAGCTCTTTCCAATACGGCTCTAGTATCAATGCCAATCTCTTTTTCCAAAGCTGTCAAAATATTAAGGTAATCCCATAGAACATCACCTAATTCATCTTCTAAATAACACTTTCGAGATTTAGGGAGCTCCTCTATAACTTCATCTACTTCATTTTTAATTTCAGCAAGGTAAGTCTCAGAACCATTTGACCATGTATTGTTTATGTCAAAATCAGCTTTACGCTTTGCTATGCCAAGTAGTTTATCGAACTCTTTCATAAAACCTCATCGACATATAACGCCCCATTTAGAGAGCAATCATTATTAATATAAATAAACGAAGACAGAACAAGTAACCAACTTGTTATTTCCCTTATTTTAACAACTTATGTATTTGATCTTAGTTTTTCAACGACAGTTTCTGCATTTGCATTGCGAGCAGCAGCAGCCACCTCTTTAGTTACGACAGTTTTACCGACAGGCGCAATAGAGATACCAGCAAGTTTTAAGTGTTGTAATGCGAACGGAATACCAATAATCGTTATAAAGCATGCTATCGCTGAAAATACATGACCTAATGCAAGCCAAAAACCAGCAAATATAAACCAAATAATATTTCCTAACAGACCAAAACCACCCGTGCCTATATCTTCAGATAACGTTAATTCGTCACGAGCTATAGCCTCTTTACCAAAAGGAAAAAAAGAAAAACCGGCGATAACAAAACAAGCTCGACCCCATGGTATTCCCACAATACTTATAAAAGCTAACAGTCCAAAAAAACACCAAGCCAGCCCCATCATTATACCACCGAATACAAACCAAATTAGGTTACCAATTGCTCTCATTTTACTTCCTTATATGAAATTGAATATAACTATTGATCAAGACGACTAAATACATAACCTGCCATTAGAGGCAAAAGATAGTTGATTAAAATAAGCGACAAAGAAGAAAAAACCAATTGTTATTTTGTTCTTTTGAATAGTTTGTTGTGCCCTAATTTACTTATTTAGGCTTTTCCTCATGAACAAGCATAGACATGTATTTTGTAAATCGTCTTTGTCTAGTTTCGGGTTTCTTTGCACTTGTTAAACCGTAAGC
>Ga0209396_1002574_pt1 | contig 18915 bp, 15 predicted proteins | sample GOMGulsemesocosm_6_FD_184638 | JGI IMG/M metagenome (GOLD analysis project Ga0209396, IMG submission 184638) | Methane-oxidizing microbial communities from mesocosms in the Gulf of Mexico - GOM8C Gulf of Mexico (SPAdes) (version 2) | ecosystem: Environmental > Aquatic > Marine > Cold seeps...
ATTTGAATGGTTGCTATCACTTTTCTTTGTAAGGCCATATAAAATTGTGTCCCCGCGACTTTGTAACGTCTTGCAATGCTGAAGATGTGCAAATGGGCTGGTTGATTGTTTAACTAAATGTACCTGACGAGCTTTTAAATTTCCCTTCTTGTAATGCAGACAACATCCCATAAGAAGTACTATCTGAATGCTCCATTTAACGACAAACGATAGACCTAAATATTGGAGTGAGTCACTTAGTTTTACGAAAAGTAAAAATTCATCATGAACCAACTGGATCACGAATATCGCTGTCATGTATAAACTAGTTATGCGAATCCGTGTTCCGTATCGACGCCATAACCATACCAATAGAGTCATTCGAGTTAGCCACCTCATATCCAACTAATTCCCAGCATGGCCGCTAGTGCAGTGATGCTCATATTTTTAGCTTGGGAAATGATCCGATCCTCTTCCTCCTTAACCAGCCATTCTCGCTCAGAGTCGCTCAAGTCTTCTGCGCAACGACCAGAATATTGGATCCGATTATGGACTTGCTTAATTGCCCGCTCACGCAAAGCCACCCTCATGGGCTTGGGCATGTGTAATAATGTGCTTTTTAATAAACTAAACATTAGTGTCCCCTGTTAATTGTGGTTATGGTCGAACTGGATACGTTTCAGTATGTCCTCGATTTCCGCCCCATAAGTATCAAACTGCTCTATAAATAATTTACTCTGAACGATATTTAATCTTTGTTTGTCTTTCAGGGCAGGCAGGGTATAAAAGATGTCTAGTGAGTTGCAGGTCAGCTGAAAAACGTCCTGACAGATGGGCCCTTGTAAAATATTATGCCAAGACCTGAATTCCCGGTGTCTTGCTTTCATCTCTAAAGAAATTTTGTCCCTGAAGTCTTTTAATGCCGACATGGCGTCGCCGTTACTGACAGGTAAACCGTTTGTCTGGTGTTGGGGGGGCGCAGGTTTTGGTTGTGCAAGAGTATCGGTGATATGCGTTTTCATGCGCTCATGCATTTCACTTTGCCATTCCAATGAATCTGAAAAGGCGCCATCTATGTCGGCTAATCTCAATAGAACCTTTTCGATTACTTGCTGAGGAACAACCTGTAAGTCTTGTCGGATTTCAGGGCTGGGAATCTGCTCCAGTATATTTTGGGTATCACACAAACTTAACGATATATCATTGGGGTCAAAGGGTAGGGGTTCAGACCCAAGGTGTGCCTCTTTTAGTTCCACCAGAATCTCTTTTAACCGCACGACGCACATATCGTGCAGTGTTGACTGTGTGCCGCTGTTGATAATGCCAGCTATACGATGACTATTTTGGTTGCCATGGCTGAGGATCATTAGCGCACAATTGCGTAATTCACATAACAGGGCGTGTCGGCGGCGAAACTCGTCCTTGGTCCAAGCTAGATTAGAGCAAGCATCTCTTATATTACTATTTAGTACATGAAGGCTCTGTTGAAGTCGCCAGGACTCACCTTGGCCATAGCCATGGCCACTTGAAGTATATGAGTAATGATCGAAGGCTCCTGCAAGTTTGCGATATTCCAACCCAAGGTTGCTGGATAGGGTGCCAACTAGAGTTTCGTAATCCATCCGGTCTTCAACATCAGCATTATGTAAGACATCTAAAGTGGTTCGTAATCCCCAATTGAGACAATGGGTTAGTGTGTCATTAGCTTTATTATTAGAGAAGTGTTCAAAACTCATTATAACCTCAGAACAGTTGGTGATTATTCCACCGGGGTGTATAGCAAAAAATAAAACATGCGAGACAATGGCGTATTTTTTAAGGAGCTAGAGTCGAACACATACGGAATTACTTCTGACCAGGGTAGATTAAGATCTGTAGTCATTTGTTGAATGTCATTGATAAGTTCACAATCCAGTCTCAGTTGAGGGTGTTGGCAGCGCCACAGGACTTGCTTGAGGTATTTTTGGCAGGAATTTGCGCGTTCGGTTCTATAAAGGAAGGCGAGGTCGCCGGTACGACTTAGGGCTTCATGTATCGTATCCTCATTCACTTTGAGGTCGTCCATCAATTTATTTATTAATGGCCAGTCAACCGGATCTTTTAATTCACACACCTGTCTCCAAAATATTTCTTTGCCCGAGCGAGCCCCATGTTCTAACAACCATTTGCGCATACGCCACTGAGAGCCAATCTTACCTTTAGGGTCTTCACTGTTGATGATGTTACTGGTGAGGCGCCACAGGTCATACAAGGTGGTTTGGCCTTCATGCCCAATGCAGCCCGTGGGTAAATTACAAAAATGCCAATTTTGGGTCGGCCCCCAGATGAGATTAATGTGTTTTTCCAAGTGCATTTCTGGATGATTCAGTATGTGCTTGGCGTATTCCCAATGCCCAAACTGAGTGGCAATGAAAGCGGCGGTTTCATCGTTGCAGGTGGTGAAGTTGGGGTCCAGTCCCACCACGTTTAATAAATGGTCGGCCACACTAGGGTGTCCTAAGGGTGCCAGGGCCGTAAGCAGGTTGCCATTCAGTGCGCCATCTTGGATATCAAGGGCCAGCCCCTGACGTCTTATACACTTTTGGAAGCGTCTGTCTGTCTCGCCAAATTCATACTTTATTGGTGTTACGACATGAGTGGCTGGATCAAAGCCAAAAGGGATCAGGCGTTCCAGGAATGTGGAGTACCAAATCCAGGTGTCCGGGTTGGATTGACCTATGGAGCGATTAGTCAATTCCTGCTGCATTTGGTCGACTAAGTAGTAATACATTTGGGTTTGATTGGGGTGCTCGCCATCCCTGATGTGCTGACTACTGGGACGCTCTGTACTCACCACCCAGGCAACTCCAATGTCAAAGGCGCTTTCTAGGTCCCCGTAGGCATAATACCAAGTCACTTGCCGACTATATTTGAATTGATTGCCATTACCCGGTGGTAACCAAGGATCCATGTTGCCACCATCACCAATGCTATTGGCACGCAGAAATAATAAAAATTCAGCGTCCTGCATCGCCAGACTCGTGTGGGAGATCAAGCAATACGCTAACAGCAATAGTCGGAGATCAAATATTTTTGCCATCCCGATCATTACCATGATTTAGGTAGTTGGTTTTCACCTGGCAAATAGCCGAATAGCAATTCCGAGGGCGTTTGCGTGTATGGATACATCATCGCCACATTACTTTTGTGATGCAAAAAATATTCAAATTGTTGGTAACGGCAGAAAGAGTGTTTTTTGAAACTGTGTTTGTTAAGGATAAATTGATGAGTTATTCCAAGGTGTGAGACCACCATGAAAGTATTAAAATTCGTTTTAACTTCTTTGCTCACACATATACTGAAGGTGGCTCCGGTAACAGTCATGAATGTGGGTACATCATCAATCAATAAGTGCCAATGCTCTTTGCAATTGGAGTGCAGCAACGAATCGCCAAGTTGTTGTGCAACAGAAAGGCGTCCACATCTAAACGGCTTACTAATGGGAAGTGTTAATTCAATCAGGGAGCACTGATAGTGAAGTTGTAAAGCCTGATCAAGCTGAGTTCGCAGTGATGCCAGTGACTGGGATTGGCGACACAATTCAGTCAAGGCCTTTGAATGACTGAGTCCCCATAATGCCAGCTGACAGTGCATTTGATGGGTATACACAGTTAGCAGGCGATGGTCCTTAAAGTGTTGTTGACGAAGTTGCTCACGATGCAATGCATCCCTAACCGTTTGGTCGTTTAATTCAGAGCACACTTGGAGGGCTGGGCTGTCGCCAATGGACCTTAGGGTGGTAGCCAGGCTAGCCCCAAATTCGGTCAACCTATGGTTTAAAGTCACATCCACTGAGCACAACAATTCTAGAATAGAGGGGCTAATATTTTTTGGGGCTTCGTCCGATGTGTCCTTGGATGGGGTGAGCTCATGATCTGTGTACACCTGGGCAGCTGACTTTAGCAAAGGCGTTAGCAAATGATCTAACGGACGGTTAATCAAGCGTTGCCAGCGACGTGTTCGGGATTTAGAGATACCGAAGAGTTCTTGCAAGGCATCCTGTCCGGAGATGCTATTGAGCAGGTTGATCACAGTTACTACTGAAAGGACGAAGAACATGAAACAACCCAAGGGCCAGAATACGAGGCACACCAGTACAGCACAACCCCATACTACGCCCGGGATCATGGTCATATGGTCTGGCGTTTCTGGATCATTAGTCGGTGCCATAAGGGTTTCAATTTCCATTTGTTCATTGAAGTTGTGAATAAAACAACTTATCTGTTCAATTATCCTAGAGGGGTGTCAACGGGAGGTCAATGGGTTATGATCAAATTAATTGTGATATTGACCATTTATTTGTTCAGAGGGATCAGTGGTAGATTTAAAGCGCCTACGAGAACACGCAAAACAATCGCAAGCCTGGATGGCTAACTTCCTAGGTGTGGACCCCTCTGCCTATTCAAGACTGGAGAAAAATCCGGATGGCTTACCCCTGCCGATGTATTTAAAGCTAAATACACATTTCGGCGACCTGACATCCTATTTGCAGGGGGAGAAGTTAAAGCTTTATCAAATCTTTGACCCGGAGCGTATTTCTGCCGAAGCCAATCCCTATTCAGTCCAGTTTAAAAAAAGGGATATGTTGCTCGAAATATTGAAAGAAGGCGTATCAGATGGAGATGATGGGCTATGCAATGCCCCTCCGTATCTTCAATGGCCACAAGTCCGAGCAACCATAAGCAACGCAGCACGACTTCCGAATCTTGGTGTGTTTGGTCGTAGTGACAGTGGCAAATCTCACCTCTTAAACACTCTTTTAGGTCAGGCAATACTGCCGACAAAATTTACGCCTACTACCTCACTTGTAATTCAGGTTGTACATAGCACTCATCGACCTCAATGGTGTCAGGAGCAAGTTGTGTTGATGGGACAGGGGTATTGGAGTCAGGGCGATAGCAGCTCACCGGAAGGTAACGCTGCGCTACGTCCTTACTGGGGGGTGAAAGATGCCAAGGACGATCAAAAGAAAATTCAGGAGCACTGGGATAAACACTGCTGTTATAGAGGGAACTTAGGGGTTCTAGAGGAGTTTGCAACTCGTCCAAGATATGACCTAACAGATAGCCAAAAGCAGGCCATTGATCGAATTCAAGAAGAAGCCCATACCGCGATCGTCTTTGTGGATGCACCCATTTTACAGTATTGCCAGATCGTAGATATTCCAGGCTTTGAGAATGTGATGCAAAATGAGGTAAGTCCTCAATCGAAACCACAATTAGAAACCGCCCGAGAAAGCGAACTGGCGATCAAGGCGCTTGATGGCATTGATTTAGCCATTTTTTTAACCCCGCTGATCGGGGCGTTTAACTCTAATGATCTGGCGATGTTATCTTTAATCAAGCGACATCTTGAAGCGAAGAATAAATCAAAGCAGCCGTTACATAGACTGGATAATTTAGTCTGGGTAATCAGTCAAGTGGATCCTTCACGTACAGGAGAGGATGTTCAAGCGGCCAAGAAACAGCATGCTCATCAACTGGTGCGTCATTTCTCCAGAATTCCCAAAGACGATTTGGAAAAAAAGGTACAAACAGCTCATGTAGAATCGCTAACGAAAAAATTGCACGAGTTCTGGTCAGATGCTAATAGCCGTCGAGAGCCGCTGCTAAAGTCGTTCGAAACACTGTTGAAAGATCGCCACCCTGAAGTTGTTAAGGATCTCACCATAGAGTCCATTACTTGGTTAAGTGAGCATGGTGAGGATTTCTATGCAAAGCAAATAGAGCGATGGCGAGGGCTTCTGGAAAAGCAGGCTCAAGCTGCAGCGACCCTAAAGCATGAAAGAAGGTTGGAAACAGAAAAAAACCTCAAGGTTGAGATTGAAGTGCGGCGTGTGTGTAATCTACTAGAAGGTTACAAGAGTAAAACCTTGATATCGGTTCGAGCCAGAGCTCTTGCCATGTTGAATGTTGATACATTAGAGAAAAGACTCCTAAGCACTTATGAAAAAAATTCCAAACTGGCGAAAGAGCAATCATTAGGTTTGCTATATGAGCAGCTCCAAAATCTGGTGGATGACGGATTTTCAAACGTTTCTGTAGATATCGATGCTGCCTTTAAGGAGCTGGACAAGGACGGCTATGATTTAGGTTTGATAGATTTAAGCGATGGAGGAAAGCAGGAGGCACTAGATATTCCCTTTAACTTGAAAGGGGCTTCGGCGGCGGGAAAAACATCAGCTGTCGCTGCAGGCGCGATGTCGATCGCGGCAGCATCTATGGGCAATTTAGGTGGATACGTTCTTGCAGCAAAAGGGGTTGGCATGCTTTCAACAGTAGGGGTGTCGTTTGCCTCAACTGGTGGTACAGCTGGAGTCATGAGCGGGATTGCAGCCATTGGAGGGCCTATTACATTAGGCATTATTCTGTCAGCCGGTGTAGGTTTAGCTGCATGGCGGTTATTAGGTGATCGTTGGGAGCGTCGCCTGGCCAGTAAATTAAGCAAAGTGTGTGCAGAACGAAAGATTGTAGATCAATTTATGTCTCAAATTGAAGATGTATTCAAAAGACTAAACTGTCAGGCAGAGCAACAAGGCCAGTATTTGAAGGGTCAGTATCAACAATACTTGCAAGAACTTGAACTTTTGCAGGCAGGGGATTTGACAGCGGTCCAACTTGAAAGCCTAGCAATAGTATGTTTAAAAAAAAGAAATTTATTTGCATCGTTCAATCCAAATAAAGAGTAGTTCAAAATAACTCGATTACGTTATTTTGTTATCGTGGAAGTTGACTTGTGCTGGCATCAGCACATAAGGAAATGTGTTAATGCCATCTAAATTTTTATCAAACGGTATTTTAAGAGATCTACTATCAGAAGCTTCTACCGATGAAAGACTAATGCTTACGGGGTTACTTGGTGAAAATCAAGAAACGCCTATGGGAGGGCGGGCATTACAGGAGAAAATTTGCGAAAGTGGCGGGCACGGGGTTGTCAATTTTTTCCGAGGTCAGGGAACCAGTTACCTAGATATTCTTGATGATATTGTTAATGAATTAGATATACCTGGACTACCACCTTATACATACAGCGAAGAAGCTGTTAGCTATTGTGTTCACGCATTTGAGGAAATTGATTCTTTAAAGATATCGAAAGCGGATTCAATTCAAATGGGAATTGAATATGCTCAAGAAGCTGAAGGAAAAATACTTTTAAGGCATTTAGAAGTTACATATGAAAAAATGGATCCGAAACAGAAAATAGATTTCGAGCTACATTTTGATAGCATCGCTAATGACTTAAACATTTCCCTATTTTCGGGTTTAACGGGCGTTGAAAAGATTTACGCCTTAAGTGGGATGCAAGATGAATTAAGGTACAGCATGCTGAAGGGAATATTTCTTCCTCTTATTACATCTGATCCTACAGCTTCATTTGTATCCCCGATGATTTTTTTACCTTTACTTGGTACAACTGCATTTTTAGGACCGGTTGCTTGGGGGGGAGTAGGGATAGCAGCTATTTTTGCCTATGGAAAGCCAAAATATCAAAAATTGATTCCAGTCGTCGTTGCGATTGGATTTATTCGTCAGCGAATATATTCCAAAGGAAACATCACTCAACCTGAAATAACCAGTAACGAGACCAAAGTAAGAAATCTATCTACTTTTATAAGTAAAGTAGGGGAAAAAGTTGCGTCTGGTACGGGGGAAAAGATCAGAAGTGAGGCTGCCACTTGGCTTGAAGATAAGAAAAGCAAGTACTCTGGAAACGAATACATTAAGCAACTTGAAAAAAATGCTATTTATGCCGTTGAGTCTGTACATGTTTCATTATCATCGTTAGTGACTTTTATAATTACTGAAATTGACCTAAGTCCGGAGTTTATCAATAACCATATTGGTAATGGCAAGAAATTGGCTCGTGATAAGGTTGGTCTTCATCTTAACTACCTAAATGATAACTGTAGCAGTTGTGTCGTGCATAAAGACCATGAGCGCTATGTAGGGCTAAAGGATTTGAAAAATTCAGGTGATATCGAGAAGTATATTGATGAGCTTGAATTCTGGTGTTTGCTTTATAGAGCTATGCAAACATTTACGATAAGTTATATTAGTTTATTTATGAGTAATACTAATAAATTCAAAGTTTTTGGTGGCCTTGACGAAGAAGTAATTCGACGTGAGGTTGAGGCGTATATTAAGTTTTACACCAATGAATGTATTGGTAATTTGGATTTAGCTCCTGCTTAAAATAGCTTGATTCAGAGGAGCTATGATTTTACCCACGAAAACTATAGCCTGGTCGCGGCCTAGCTGTAGAGCTAAATAGCCAGTAATAGTCATGGGAATAGATGTGGGACTACAGGGTAGGTATATGAGTGAGCCTTTAAATGTAATGATCATGTCTACTTTATGTGGGTAACACCGGAGTCAGAGTTACCCACGAAAAGTCCACTACAGCTAGTTAACAGATATGTGATTAGAGGCTATACGGTTTTCTTAAATTTAGTTTTTAAAAATCGTACAACTCCTATTAAACTAATTAGAACCCAAAAACCTTCTATGACAACTGAGGCTAAATTAAAATTCACGAACAATGACACTAGTATTAAGCTAGATCCAAAAATATTTAGTATAGAATAAGCTATATGATGAATCGTTACTTTTTCTATTTGGAGTAAGAAGTAAGCAAAAACAACCATTGCAACTCCAATCATCCCTATCGTATCACTATTCACAATTCAACCTGCCCAGTAAGTAATGTTTCATCAGCCTTGTATCTGAATGTTCTATAGAGATACATTAAGGTCATCATGGAAATAGTCCCGAGCACAATATGCACTGACTCGAAACTGGATGTGTTCAAATACACGCTTATTATGCCCAGTAAAATAACAATGAATACTACTACATCTAACTTATCTAACCGACCAAAACTCCAGCTATTGATCATTAACTCATAGAATATAATAAAAGCTTGGCCCAACAAAAGAAAACCTAGGCAACGAAGGAATGCTTCCACGGTTCCTCCACTGGAATTATCTATTCCTGTTTTTGATAAACTAAAATAGCTAAAGCAAAATAGAAAGGCAATACAGATATCTATGAAAGGTGCAGCTTTGTGTGAAGGTACTCCGTCTTCGCACAAATTCAAAGTCATATGTAAATAATCAACAACAAAACAAAGGGCTATTAGTGCAGAGATAAAGGTCACAGTCGTAAATGATCTCATGGGGTCTGCTATATCAAAAATCATAGAGCCGAGCACGCCAGGATAAATTAGTTGATAAGCAAGCTGGCTATACGCTTTTTCTATTTTCACATTAAATCCTTTTAAATTTTAAGTGCTTATCAAGTACTGTAGATAATAAAACTATAAATATGCTAACCCGCCAATACTCAATAAATCATCCGATAAATTGACATGTAAATTATAGCAGGAATTATTAACATTACTCGAATTCATCTTAAAATCACGGTCGCAATATTGTAGTGGCACGCTTAAGTTGGTCACATAATTGGGGCGCGTAGGGATACTGTCCTAGGAGAATAGGCACTTAAGGTGTGGTATTCGAAATGTCCGCTAAAGCTACAGCCTGATTGAACGCTCGGGATAGGGCGGCTGTAGAGCCGCATTGTAAGTTCAGTGACATGGGAATACAGCAACGTGATGGCCGGTTATAAGTAAGCTATAAAATACAATGTAACCCTCTATTTTTAGCTGACACTAATAAAGGGGGGATTACAATAGACGTTATTGACTCACCAAAACAGAGACTATGTTTCCGAAAACCAATGGTATCTGTGACCGCTTACATAAAGCGATCTTGAATGAATTTTCAAAATTATTTTTAGGATAGAACTGTAAACCAATATGGATAACTTACAAAAAGGTCTGGATGTCTGGTTGAACGAATAAAATAATGAACGAATTCATTAAGGCAAGATGTGCTGAGGGCGAACACCTAAAGAAACATTACTTAAGGTAAACCTATTTGGGCCGAGAAGAAATTAACTTAAATCTAACCTGAAGGACACTGTTGAAGACGGGCCACTGTCAGGTCAAATCTGAGCTACTACAAGATTGTGTATTTCTACAGCCTCGTTATGTTTTTATGCAGCCGTTGGATGATTGGCTGACTATAGATACTAATTAGGATGCATTGACTTCTGCTGAGTCAAGGACTTGATCATTGAATGCTTTTGCGCCGCTATATCCGTAAAATAATGCAACTAACCAAAGAATGAATGATATCGGTGATGCTATAACAGAGATCGCGCAAACAATTATTATGATTAAGTTAATAACTCCCCACATTACGCTTCCTGCATACATTTGACCTGCTCCTGGAATGATCAAGCCTAGAGCAAGGGCTATTAGTGGGTTCTTCAATTTGTTCTGTAAACGTGCTTGTTGAATTGCATCACTCATTTATATGTCACCTTGTGCATTAAGTGGATTTGCATATGATATGCAAGCTAGTTTTTAGTCAAGAACAGTGGACCTTTTTAGTCAAGAAATTAATTGTCTGCTTGATTTGAATTACCAAATTGTTGCCTTTTGTTCATTCTCCTTATATATCACTTGTTTTACGGCTGGTATTTTGACTTCTTCGTTGTATCTTTCATCAGCCATTTCGAATCCTCTATTAAGTACAAAATAAATTTAAGTCGTAGTGGGCTAATGATTCCGGACACTACATACCTACTTTCTGTGGGCTGCACTAATGTAACCAAATATGGGTTTAAAGATGAGTTAATAAATCTATAGCAACATAATTATCCATATTGCGAACATTGCTTACCTTCCATTACATTATAATCCTTCATACCCTTAAATTGGGGGGGTTAAATTTTCAATTCAGAGTCTATATTTAGATAGTAAGAATATACCAATAATAGTAAATTCATTTTTAATGACAACAGGAAGTACTATGCTTTTACGAACCTTGGCCCCCTTGGTAGTTATTTTTTTACTTTCGGCCTGTATTGAAGGAACAGAAAATGAGAGTGAGTTAGGCGAAAATAAAAATGACCCACCAACGGCGCCAAGTGACAATAGTATCAATTTAACAGGTAGAGTAGCTGACGGATATCTAGTAGATGCACGTATTTGCCTCGACCTTAATGACAACTTTGAGTGCGATAATTCGGAACCTACAACCTTGAGTCTTGCAGAAGGTAACTATAGCCTACAAGACCTTACTCAATCAGATGTGGATTCGCACTCTATTATCGTGGAAGCTATCGCCGGACAGACTTATGATGAAGACGATCCATCTACCACTATTGCTAAAAGCTTCACCCTAAGTGCGCCTATAGGCCAGACCTTTATTAGTCCTTTAACCACCATCATTAAGTTCAATATGGATAGCGGTATTAGCTATACAAGCGCCGTTGTACAGTTCGTGTCAAAAACGGGATTATCAATAGATCCAACAGTGGATTATATTGCGGCACAACAAGACACCCTATTAACAGATGTAGAAAGATCTGAATATGCAAGCGCTCACGATGTCGCAAGAGTTATTACTGGGCTCATTGCAGAAAAATTTGATGCAGATAGTGGCATTTTATTTAGTGATATTATTACAGTAATCGACAACCAAATAGCCAGAATATCCGATACTATTGAAACCGCAAAAGAGAATAATGAGGACATTGATATTGATGACTTTATTAATGAGGTCAATGACGATATTACCAACTCTGAAACCATCCCATGTAGCGCATCCGGTAATCTCTGTGGTATCTGGCACTACCGTGAAGTAAGTGACGATCCAGCAACCTTTGACCTTTACTTCGAAATAAATGTTGCTCAAGGCGAGATTAATGAATATTTTATGGAGATTGGATCTGATACTTGTGAGCGCGAACCTAGTTTAATTTATTCAGTAGATCGAGAATGGGTTGGGTATGCCGATTTTGATGATGATCAACTTGCACAGTTGTACCTTAGCTCGATCACAATTTCGAATGGCCAGCTGATTACAGGAAGCGGTGGCTTTTTAGACGCATACAACGATAGCTGGGAATACGCGTACAATAAAGTCGATACACTACCAAACCCTTGTGAACAACTACCTACCAGTAATGCGATCACCCAAAGAGTTTCTGTTGGCAACGACATTATCGGTAACTGGATTGGTTCACGTAAGCCGTTTGAAAGCGGTCCGGAAATTGGAGGCGCATTTGTAGTTCGTGCTGATGGTACCGCCACTTTTTTAGATGGCTTTGAAGCTGGTACTGCATCATGTAATGATCACGAGATGGAAATGACTTGGACTCTGAATCCTGAAGGGAAACTTACATTTATTGATACCTTTGATGGCGAAGTAGAAGAATCTTTCCTTTATAAAACAGTAGGGAGCTCTTTAGTTGAATTGTCTACTTGGATAGGACCAAACGAATGGACACCGACTTCCTTGACCGAAAATCAACTAAGACAGAAATGTGATACTGATAATCTTAACCCCCCTCAAACTGAAGTCCCGGATGAATCAGAAACTCCTGATGAATCAGAAACTCCTGATGAATCAGAAACTCCTGATGAACCTACCTCCTTTCCAGATTTTGTTCTACTGACTGATCTTAGTGAGATTTCGGGTATCTCTAGTTATTCAATTAATAATGTATTAACCGGCTACACCGATCTAACTGCAATTACATCGACGACAGGCACTCTAACTGATTTTATTTTAACAACAGATTCTGTTTCTGGTAACGCCTGCACATTTACAATTGCAGCAAATGTACTTTTGACAGAGGCTCCAGGTGGTTTTGATATGTTTAGTATTTTGTACGTCCAGGATACGAATTCAATTTATGACCCATATTTGCTTCTTCTCCAAAAAGATAATTACACATCTACTCACATGGACGTAGTAAGGCTAACAGTCGAAGGCTTTCTAGTCGGTGAAAGATCTGGTGATCGAATTGATAGTCTTCCCGTCCTGCCTGAAGCATGCAGTCAGCAATAGATAAAGCAACATTAACGGACTACTAGTTCGTTAATGTTTATTAAAAAGTGTTATTTAAATCTAGTTGTATTTTAAGACGTGGGCTGGTTTAGAATCTTAGATTTATACCATTTCTATAGTTTTTTGACTCACATCTTAAAGTACCTCTAATTCTAAAGTGGATTCTTTGTGGTATTTAAAATGTTAAAGTTGTTGAGATCATTCATTTTATTATTTTTTCTTTATGGTTGTGGCGGAATTGGTGCCAATTCTGATGAGGAATCAAATGATAATAACACTCCTATCCCCGAGGCAACTGATGAAGGCTTGAATGCTGACCTCCCTACCGAGCCAGTAGCAATTGTAATGGTGAGTATGGTTAGCGATGACTCAATCCAGGTGTCCTGGGATGATTATAGTGGGTCGGTGAATGACTACCTCATATATTACTCAAAAGAGACAATAGACCCTCAGAATCCAGTCTCAGATATTATTGAAATATCAGGTAAGTTATCAACAGTTATTAGTGGCCTTGAAATAGGAACTGAATATTTCTTTCGGTTGTCTAGACCAGGTGTGGACCCCCTATTGAGTGGTGAATACAAAGGGACTACTTCAGCTGGTGATCAGGTGGCAAAAGTTATTGACGTTATGGATCTTTCTGAATTGACAGTGACAACTGAAAGTGAAGAGAGCACGTCTATGATTGTTACCAACGATCAGCTTCTTAGATTAACAGAAGGGAGAATACTTAGAGGCGAACTTGATGATCAAGGTTTTTATGCAGGTAAGGTTGTAGAGTCGGTCACGACCGAAGTTCTTCAGAATGGGGAAACCGTTGCAACAGTAGTAACCAGGAATCTAAGCCCTTCTGACATACTTGAGTTCGGAACCATTAATGTCGAAATTGACTTCTTTGGTACAGTTCCGGAAGGTTCTGCAAGAAGACGATTAGGCATTAAAGACTCATTTAGAGATTCAAATGCCTATCGATTTCATTCTGAAGTTAGCCAGTCAATTATGAATGCCAGATCAAGGTCATTAACCGCTCGCAAGATATATGAGCAGGATGGATCTATTACCTTTGCGCCACTTAAGATTAAAGTACCTTATGGTGATCATCTTGAATTCGGGTTTGATCTATCTTCAACGAGTAAGTTAGCCTTTTCCGTTAATGTTGGTTGGACCGGTATAAAGTCTATTCAGTTTACAAACAACAGCGTAACAACGACGAAGTTGACCGTAACGGTTGGAGATTTGGGAGCGTTAGTTGATTCTCCAAATATTATCTCAGAAGACAAAAAAATTGCATCAATTGAACTTGGTGTTAAACCGGATAAACATTCAGTTGGTATTGATAGTATTCGGAAAGTTAATTTCGGACCTGAGATGTATGTAAGATCTTATGTCCCAATAGCAGGATTCCTTGTACCTCTTGATTTCTATATGCAGTTTGCTTTAACAGGTAAAGTTATTGTGGAATATAAAACGGGGATTGAGCTTACACTTACAAGAGTAACGAAGGAATTATCAGGGTTTAGTTATAAGGTCGATACTAGCCCTACTTCAATTTATGAAAAAGTTAGCTCAAGCGATTACGGCCTAAAATTAAACGCAAATGCAAGTTTGGCCGGCGAGTTGTTTCTTGGTCCAATCTTTGAGGCTAGGCTTGGAAAGTCACTTGGAGGTTTGATTCATCCTGGTGCCGAACTAAGTGCATCTATTGTTCCTGCAAAAGTAGCCGGTGTTAATGTTATTGAAAATCTTCAAAAACTTGCAGTAGCGGGGCCATACCTAGATGTACTTGATTTAAAGATAACCCCGAAGATTAAATATTTTGCAGATGTATCAACACTTGAGGGTAAGCTTTTTAAGCGTTTCCCAGCCGAAGGGTATTATTCAAACGAATATTCAGGGTTGACACTGATTGAGTTACCAAAATTAAAGCCAACTGTAAATTTTACTAATGATACGAATAAGAAATTATCCCTTAATGGATCGTTTTCAGAAGGTATAATCAAACTAGATAAAACATCATTCAATTGGCATTTTGATTATCCAGACATGCCATTTTCAGAGCCGTCAGCTGGTAAAAATATCATACTGGACCTTGATGATCCAGACATCTACATGCCTTCAAATATACTCTTTACTGCAAAGTTAGAATCACTACCTGTAAGTGTTGTGGCCGCTGTTGATTCTTCTTCGTACAAACAGAACTGTTTAGGTATTCCCTTAGGCACTGGTGAAACCGTGAAGCTAATGGATGATGGTGACTGTCATGTAAGTACTGTTAACCTCGAAGGCCTTACTATTGGAACTTCAATCTACTCACTAAATGATGAAGTTGTATGGGTGCGTAATGGGCTCACAACTACTCTTGATCTTAGGTATGTTGCTTTACTGCCTAGTCAGACAATTGGCGACTCAAATGGAATCTACTCTGTTGAGCGCAATTACTTTATGGGTGTTCAGCTTTCTGTTAAATCAAGGTATTACAGTGGCAATATCGCAATTGAGAGGTTTACAAAGGATTTAGGTGTAACAGGCGATTGTTTCGACGGCCAGGTAAACGAATTCTATAATACGGGTGTTGCTCGTTTTAGTGCGAATGTAAAAGCAATCCCGTTGGGTGATGATTCATGTACTTATTATTTTTTAGGATTAATGGAGTGGTTTAATCCTGACGGCACTTCTTACTTTAAAATTGACGTAAATGATCGTGGTTTCACTTCAGTATTAACTCAACTAGAGATTGATGATATAGCCTTTACAGGTCATCGTTACGATATATCAGGCAATCCAACAGATGCTTGTACCTCAGAAGTTCAATTACTAATGGGCCACCAGATAACCCTATCTAACAACTCATTAACCAGAACGAGTCCTGGAATCAGCTCTAGTTGGATAAAAACAATCAACTCTGGTGCTCAGGCATCATGTATCTAAGTCTCGGTTAGTAATTGTCAAAACTTCCTGTGGCTCTACGCCGAAACCACTGGCACTTCTACAGCCTGAGCCAGTTCTGAGCTTCAAGAGGGGGTTATTTGTTTTTAGGATTTTGAATTTCATTGCTGTGAAGCTCGAAAATCAATGACTTACGGCTGTTATGTCCGTTTTGGACGGAATAACCCCAGTACCCCAACAAAATCCGATCGATATCTAGGAAATAATGTGGCCGATTACCGATTATAAGGGGGCTAAGTTAATGCACCTCTGGAGGCCAAAGCTAACATGGGCTGTAGAGAAGTTTGTCTTTTTAGTATGGAAAATTCCCAGCACCCCAATCTGCCTTGTGGAGTGTTGAAGAGACAGATTATGGTTATAATTCTAAGTAGGTATTTATGGTTTTACAATAACGAACGGCCACATAAAGCAAACGGCGGCAGACCACCGTTGATGGTCTGCTTAACTTCTACTTTCAGCGTCAGTTAAAAAAGGGAGGATTACCCAACCATACGCGCCATCAATCACCAATTTGCAGTTAATCCGACGAAAATGAAAAGCCTAAGCATTCGTAATCCATGAAATCATGTATATTTAGCCTCATACACGACTAATCAGTGAGACGATCACTTATGACGAAGACAATATTCAGCCTCCTTTTCATTTTAATGATTTCGGGATGCACCTCTAATCCAACACCTACGTATTCAGAGCCAGACCGCCGCAGTGGTGACCAGAGATTTTGGGAGGATATGAAAAGCAGAAATAAAACACTCTCATATAACCTGTATTTATCTACGTTCCCCAACGGAAAGTATGTCAAGCAAGCGCATGAAGCAATTGCTATTTTAGACCCTCGATTGGCCCGCATACAAGCTAAGGCAGATAAGGCGAAAGCCGACAAGTTACTAGCCAAAAAGCACGAAGACATAGCTTGGGAGAAAGGAGCAAAGCAGCGTGAAATTGATGCCTTAAAGTGGAAAAATGAAGCCCCTGCGCGAGCTAAAGAAGCCCGACTTGCTCGAATCAAGGAAGATAAAAAACGTGAAGCAGCAGAAAAAAAACGAGTCGCAGACCGCATAGAAAAACAAGCATGTGTTTTGCGTGATTCGAAATGGTTATATCTTTCGACGAAGTGCGCTGGAAAATATGCCCACGGAAAAGGGAGGGCCGAGACAGAGTCTGGGTTATCATTTGTAGGTACGTTTAAAGACGGATATCGCATCAATGGTGAATTATTTGTTAACGACGAGCTCAAATATGATGGCCCTATCAGTGATGGCAGGCCTCATGGTGAAGGTGTATGTATAAACAATGGCGAACCAGAAGCCTGTAAATTTTATAAAGGGAAACGAATAGATGCGCTTTACAAGCAGAGAATTGAATTCGCTATTCAGTCTGAGAAACTTGATAAATTCGAAAGAGAACAAAAGAAATTAGCCCGGCAACAAGATAAAATTCTTGCAAACCAGCAGAGAATTGAATCACAACGCCAAAATAGCAGGCCTGTAGCTAGCAGTTTCAACAATGGGAATACCGCTAGTGATATGATAATGGATACAATCCAGAAGAAGGCGACCGAGAAAGCGGTAGACATGATCTTCGATGAATTGTTTTAGCTAATCCGCCATGCGATTTATCCGCGAACCTTGAGAATATTATAAGCCAGTGCCATAGAAACCGACCATAGGATAAGTGGGATAATGAGCAGCAGCATTGCAACACTGGCCAATTGTATTACCATGATGATATAGCCAATCACCCAGAGCACCAGGAACACTATAATGCCGAATGGCATGGCCAGTTTGTAATCCCTGAGACTGGGTGCGGCGCCATGACTAATTAGACCGACAACTACAAGCCATACCCCCGTATTGGCGTTCAGCTCGAAGGCATTTGCCAACGCCGGCGCCTCTACTATCAATACCTCCCAGAACTCGACCTGAGTCACCGTGTAAACCAAGGCATTATTTTACGCCACTGAAACACTTAGCAGTAAGTAATCAGGAAGCAGTAGATTTGTTAGGGCCAGCATGCACAACAAGGCGCCCGGCAGCGGGGCTATGCCCACCAGGAAATTGATGGGGAAGCGCAAGAGCGGATTACTCGTATGCCGATAGCTGACACCGCCAAATTGCGCACTCGCATTATCAAAGTCAAAGAGTTTAACCCGGGTTACTGTGGCTAGGGTGCCTTTGCATACCAGGTAGTGGGAAAGCTCATGGGTGATGATGCCAGGGCCTATGAGCGGGAAGAGCGCCCACCGGCCGCCCAGTCGCATTAACCGGCCATAGGTATACTGAGTTATGAACCAGTGCACTAAGCACAGCGTGAGTAGCAGTAGGGTAGGTGCTAGCATCTTTATAATCGCCCAAAAGTAAATCTCGACATTATACCGGGACAACCACGGCACGTTTGCTAATGCGTGCCGGCATGTCGTTGTAGGTAATGTTGATCGTGGTGCGATTAGACTTCATGTAGATGACGTTGAGGGGACTGCCGTTATCCAGCACCACCAACGGGTCCCCTTTTACCAGGGTACGGATATAAGATAGTTTTACCGAAGATGAATTGTTCGGAAATGCAATGACCTTATTGCTGGCCGGCGAAGATACGACGTCCAACACCCTCGCTTGGACAATACATTACCTAGCCAGTGATACTGAGCTTCAAGAAGCTGTATACCAGGAGATCAATGAGAACCTGACAGGGGATGTACCCAAGTGGGATGAATTGGACAATTTTCCGCTAACCTACGCTTGCTTGCAGGAGTCCATGAGAATTAGGCCGGTAGTGCCAATGATGACCGCGCAACTTATAGAAGACGCTGTAGTTGACGGTTATGCGCTAACGAAGGGTGATGCCATCATGATGCTCATTAATTTCGAGAGCACCAATGAGCATACCTTTCCAGACCCTGAAAAATTCGATCCCAGAAGATGGATTGATTTACCTCAAGAGCAAATCAAGCATAACGAAAAGGCATCTATGCCGTTTGGCGGCGGCGGCCGCATATGCCCTGGTCGTGCGCTTTCAATAGTCGAAATGAA
>Ga0209396_1002575_pt1 | contig 18913 bp, 13 predicted proteins | sample GOMGulsemesocosm_6_FD_184638 | JGI IMG/M metagenome (GOLD analysis project Ga0209396, IMG submission 184638) | Methane-oxidizing microbial communities from mesocosms in the Gulf of Mexico - GOM8C Gulf of Mexico (SPAdes) (version 2) | ecosystem: Environmental > Aquatic > Marine > Cold seeps...
AATAACATACTTGTGCAACTAATCTACTGATGTTGATTGAATTTGCAGAGTTTAAGCCTAAACGCTCTTTCACTTCATCATCTAAAAATGCTTGTTTAACCATTGACTGACAGTCATCAAAACAACCATCTACTGCATAACAATGAATATTCTCACCTAAGGTTGTAAATAACTTTTGCTGCGCTAATGACACTTTACCTTTAGGGTAAAGAATGACGACATCAATGTTTTCTTTTTTATAAAAAGCATGGGCAACAGCAGCACCTGTATCACCACTTGTTGCTGTTAGGATAGTTGTTTTGCCTTCTTTATTAAAAGTGGCTAAACACTCAGCCATAAAACGACCACCAAAATCTTTAAACGCTAAAGTTGGGCCATGAAAAAGCTCAAGACAATGCATGTTGTCTTCAACTTCAACTAATTTTACATCAAAGTTAAACGCATTTTTCACCATTTGCTCAACAGTATCTTTAGGTAATTCATCTCCAATTAAGTGAGATAAAATAACACTACTTCTACTTACAAAGTCTAAATCTAATAATGCATCAATCCCTTGCGGGAAAGAGTTTTCAATTTTCTCTAATTTAATCGGAAAAAATACACCTTGATCACGACCTAAGCCTGTTTTTACAGCTTCAACAAATGAAACCTGTTGTGAATTATCTTTTAAATTATGCAGTTTCATCTGCTTCTCCATTTATTTCGTGTGAAGCCAGCTCTCGTGTTCCAGCTTCATCTAACTGACATATATGACAAAAACCTTCATCATTTATATAATTTTTTTGTAACCAATCTGCACATGTATTTGCATCTTCTATGTTTGTACACACTGCAAATAATGTAGGTCCTGCGCCTGATATACTCATCGCCTTTGCACCAAGTTCAGGTAAAGCTTGTTTTGCTTCACTAAATCCTTTAATTAAAGGTGCGCGATGCGGTTCTGCAACTTCATCTTTCATCAATGCGAGCGCTTGGTTATATTGACCTGCTTGTCCATTTGATTGTAATAGCGCAATAAAAGCAGATAAGCGCTGGGCAAACTCAACACTGTGATGCATATCTAGTTGCTTAGGTAATACAGAACGTGCTTTAGATGTATTTAATGAAAAGCCAGGAAAAGCAACAACATAATACCACTCTTTTGGTACTGATATTTCAATTGAGCGACCCGGTATAAGCTCACCTGTTAGTTGTAAACCACCTAAATAACACGGGCTAATATTATCGTAATGGCGACCACCGCTCACGATAGCTTCAAAATCAGCCATTAGCTCTATGAGTTCATCTTGGCTTAGCTCAGTTTTAGCGAATTTATCAAGTGCTGCAAATGTTGCAACAACTGAACATGCACTTGAACCTAGACCTGAACCAATTGGTAGGTTTTTTTGCAATTCAAGTCTGACTGCTTGCATATCTGGTTTTATATATTTCTTAAAGTGCAATAAACATAAGTAAGACAGGTTTTCATTAGCTTCACCTGGTAGCTTATCTGCATAAGCACCAGTACATACAAATTCATCTTGCTCTGATGCAGTTACTTTTACCACATCACCTAGTAACTCACCTGTTATCGGTTTTAATGCCGCACCTAATGAATCAAAACCAACGGCAAAGTTACCGATAGAAGCGGGTGCATACACATGTAGATTATTTTCTGACATGATTAACTCCTAACGTGATAGCGTTTTTAATATATCAGCAAATACACCTGCTGCAGTTACTTCAGCACCTGCGCCATAACCACGAATAACAAATGGTTTTGGTTGGTAGTATTGGCTTAATATTGCTAATGCATTTTCGCCATCACGAATATCGTTTAGTGCATGTTCAGCTGTTACGGCTTCAATGCCTACTTTACAGTGACCATCTTTAATTGTACCAACATAACGTAAAACCTTACCTTCAGATGCCGCAGCTTTAACTTTATCGTTAAATTGCGCATCTAATTTTGGAAGCTCTGCCATAAACTCTTCTACGGAGCACTCTTCACAAAACCCAGCTGGTACAACTGATTCTACTTCGATATCTGATAACTCAAGTTCTAACCCTGATTCACGGGCTACAATTAATAGCTTACGTGCGACATCAGTACCCGATAAATCATCGCGCGGATCTGGTTCTGTAAAACCACTTTCTTTTGCTTTTTGAGTTGCTTGTGAAAGTGTTAATCCATCTTCTAACAAACCAAACATATAAGATAAAGAACCAGAAAGTATGCCGCTAAAGCTTATTAGTTCATCCCCTGCACCAAACAATAACTGTAAGTTATCTAATACAGGCAGACCTGCACCAACATTTGTTTCATATAAGAATTTACGATTATTCTTCAAGCTTGATGCTGTTAGTTCATGGTAATAAGCTTGCGAGCTTGTATTGGCTTTTTTATTAGCCGCTACAACATGGAAGCCTGCTTCAAAGTAAGATAAATATTGATCAGCTAATACAGATGAAGAGCTACAGTCAACAATAACCGGATTGATCAAGTGATTTTGTTTAACAAACTTCTCTAACGTTGCAATATCAAAAGACTGCTCAGAATCAGCCAATTGACCTTGCCAATTAGTAAAGCTAACACCTTCTTTATCAAGTAATAATTTTCTTGAGTTTGCTACACCATAAAGATTAAGTTTTATATTTCTCTTTTCTAACCAAGCTTGTTGTTTTTCTAGCTGTTTAACTAACTCTGCTCCCACTAAACCACACCCTAATAGGAATACGTCAATTGATGGGATATGAGTGAAAAAGTTTTCATGGCACACTTTTACAGCATCGTTACATAGATCGCCGTCAATTACCGCTGATATGGCACTTTCTGTAGAATCTTGCGCGATTGCAACGATATTAACTTGTGCTTGTGAAAGTGAGCCAAAAAACTTAGCCGCCAAGCCTTTATGGGCTTTCATATTGTCACCAACAAGCGTCACAATTGCTAAATCTTTTCTGACTTGAATCGGTTCAATTAGTGCTGCTTTTGATTCAAGTTCAAGTGCTTGCTCTAATGCATTTAATGCCAGTTGTAAGTCTTCTTCATGGACACAAAAACTAATGCTGAATTCACATGATGATTGCGTGATTAATACAATTGAAACATCATCTTTTGCTAACGCATCAAATACACGCGATGCCATACCTACTTTGCCTTTCATGCCAGGACCTGAAACCGTCAGCATAGCTAAATTTTCTAAACTTGATAAAGCTTTAACTGTTTTATCATCACCAGCGACATCGCTGATCAAAGAGCCTGGTGCATCCGGATTATGGGTATTTTTAATTTCACACGGTACAGAAGCTTTAGCACAAGGAAGAATCGTTTTAGGATGCAATACTTTTGCACCAAAATAAGATAGCTCCATCGCTTCTTTATAAGATAGGTTATCTATTTTTACTGCTTTGCTGATAAATCTTGGATCTGCACTGTAAACACCGTCTACATCGGTCCAAATTTGACATACTTCAGCCTCAACACTAGCAGCTGCGATTGCAGCAGAGTAATCTGAACCATTACGGCCAAGCGTTGTTAATTCACCTTTATCGTTGCTCGCAGTAAAACCTGGCATGATATAAACTTTACTTGGTGCTTGAGTCATTTGCTGTTTAAAGCCGTCTTTTGAAGCAGATACACTTGCTACCGCATCTAAATAACCACCTTGAGATGAGATGCATTGTGTCGCATCTAAATAAGTCGGTTTAAACTCAGACAATAAAGCTTGCATTAAAGCAACGCTAATACGTTCACCAAAGCTTATAACAAATGCTTTTACTGCATCTGGGCATAAACCTAATAACGACACACCTGATAATTTTTGTTGTAATTGTGAAAAGTCAGGCCAATTTAATATTTCAAAACCAGCTTGCTCAATTTGCTGTTTTAATGAATTGCTGCGATCAACAAGTGCATTCCATTGTGTTTCAAATGGTTTACTGTTTTGTGCTAGTTCAGCCAGTTCCACCAAACTATCTGTCATACCGCCTGGAGCAGATAAAACTAATAACATTTCAGATTTAAGCTGCGATTTAACTAAACTTGCAACTTTGCTTAAACATTCATAATTGGCTAAAGATGACCCGCCAAACTTTAATACTCTCATTATTCCCCATTCCCCGTTCAATAAATTCAAAATTTAAAGGCTAAAAACAAAAAAGGCCTGAGCTCTTGGGGAGCACAGGCCTTTTTTCTATGTGTACCGACCTATGCCACTATCCAGTTAGGATGTTGGTTGTAATAATAATCGAGGTCAATACAAAATTTATAGCGTTCATGCGTCTAGACTGCCTGAACTTAGGTGATTATGTCAATGGTAAAATAAGAATAATTTATCTATTTTAGATATAAGGAAGCTTACTTGATGCCAAATTTATGCAAAGTTGAAATTAATTCATCTTTAGAAACTGGTTTTTCAATAAAATTTAAAGCTCCGAGCTCTTTAACTCTTTGCTTCATTTGGATTTGAATATCTGCGGAAATCACAACTGTAAAACATTCTATTTTTTCAGCTTTAATCGCCTCAAGCACACCAAGACCATCAATAATAGGCATCGTTAAATCTAGGCATAACAGACCTATTTCTTGATTTCGTAAAATATCTAATGCTTCTTGCCCATTACTGGCTTGCATAAAGTGAAATTCATCATTGTCTTTGAGAGAGCGGATCACTTGCTTTCTCGCAACCATAGAGTCATCACATACTAGAACTGGAAATATCATGTTATTTTTGCACTTACCATTAAAAACGGCACTATTAAACCTAAATAGAGTAGCCTAATAGTCTCATACATGTTTCATTGATTGAACTAGATATTTCATGGTTTTGATATAAACTATAAAAATCTATGATAAAGCAGCAATTTTTGTTTATTATTGCTATGTTTATATAGCGCTTTATAAAACTAAATAAAGGAATTTCAGTTAATTCATGTTACAAAAAAGCCTTTCAAAGAAACTATTAACAAATGTATTGTCAGTATATTTTTTACTGACCTTTATTGTGACTTGTGGCCAAGTATTTGCTGAATACTATAATGCCAAGGATTTTATTCGTGATGAATTAACAACGCTGCAAAAAACGTTTTCTGGCAGTTTAACCCGTGCTATTTGGGAATTAAATACGCAACAAACAGTGACAATTGCAGAAGGCCTACTAGCGATACCTTCAATCGAGGGCATCATTGTTAGAGACGATAGCGGTGAAGTGATATCACAACTAGGTCGCTCTTTAGATATTGTGAATTTATATAGCGAGCAATTAGTTCAGCATTCTTCACTCATTGAAGATGGGCCTTCTGGTTTATTTGGTTATACTTTCCCGCTTATTTTTGAGTTTTCAGGACGTGCTACACAAGTTGGTGACGTTACATTATTCTCAAGCCGTGAAGTTGTATTAAGCCGTATCATGATCTCAATATACTTTTTGATCGGTAATGCCTTTATTAAAACCACCTTTCTTATTATTTTATTCTTATTAGCTTTCAGACGTCTATTAACAGAACCTTTAACTGATTTAACCCAACAAATTGAAGACTTAGAGCTTGATGATTTAGAAGGCCGAAAACTTGAAATCCATACTAGAGATCATAACGAATTAAAAATCATGGAACTATCATTCAACAATATGATAGATAAAATTACCGACTACAAAGCGCAATTAGAGTCCACCCAAAAGAAATTATTAGTCAGCAATGAAAAATTAGACCAACAAAACTTAGTTTTAGAGCAAGAAGTTGCAAGAAAAACATCAACATTAAGTCAAGCCATGATGGACTTGCAGCAACAAAAGTACGAATTAGAAAAACAAAAAATAACATTAACCGAAGAAATTGAATTACGTAAAGATACCGAGAAAGAGTTAAGAGCCAATCACAATGAATTAAAACGCTATATTGATGAATTAAATCAAGCACAAGAACGATTAGTCAGTTCTGAAAAGATGGCCGCTTTAGGTGGCCTAGTAGCGGGTATTACACATGATATAAATACGCCTGTTGGCATAGGCGTTACCGCAACCTCTTTTTTACAAGAACGACTATTACAGATAGATACAGCATATAAAGAAAAAACACTTTCACCTAAAGCACTGGAAGACTTTATTAATGATGCAACACAAAGCGCAGGACTGCTTACAACCAATTTGCAGCGTGCGTCTGAGCTTGTAGCTAGTTTTAAACAAATAGCCGTAGATCAAGCCAGTGAAGCGGTAAGAACTATCAACATTAAAGACTATTTAAAAGAAGTCATCCGCTCTTTACATCCAAAACTAAAAACAACACAGCATAAAATAAACCTAGATTGCCCTGAAGATTTAATACTAAATTTACCCGCGGGTGCTATTAGTCAAATATTCACTAACCTAATCATGAATTCATTGATCCATGGACTTGAAGGTATCACGCTTGGTGAAATAAACATCTCTATCTGTGAAGAAAATGACTTAGTGAATATCATTTTTAAGGACAATGGTAAGGGCGTTGAATCAAGTCAATTACCTAAACTGTTCGACCCTTTCTTTACAACTAAACGCGACCAAGGTGGTAGCGGGTTAGGTACGCATATTGTTTTTAATTTAGTAAAACAAACCTTATCTGGAGAAATTGAAGTTAGCTCAAGCCTAGGTGAAGGTTTAACTTACAATATTTCATTTCCAAAAAACATGCCTACCCCTATGAGTATTTTCACAGAATAACTTAATTGTTTAATATGAGAGCTTTAATAAGTACAAGATTTTAGCTCTCAAAAAATTACTTTGTTTAATTAGTTTATTTTTCAAACTAATTCCTGCTTGATGAATTTATTCCCTTTCTTTGTAGTAAAAAAACTTGTTATTATGGTAAATATCCAAGCCATAGAATCAGTGTTAAATTTATTTAAAGTGGCTTAACTTATCCAATTGGTATTAAATATTAGGAATATATATATGTGGTTTAGTAACCTGATTTGTTACAAATTTAAGCAAGACATTTCATACCAACAAGATGAATTTGAAAAAGCATTAGAGCAAGATATTTTTCGCCCTTGTGGTAGTCAAGATTTAAGTAGCTTTGGCTGGACAAAAGCCCTTGGTAAACACGGTCAAATGCTGTCTCACTTCTCACAAAAATCTATCTTAATTTGTGCTAAACGTGAAGAGAAAGTACTCCCTGCTGCGGTTATTAATGAGCTAGTAGCCGAGAAAGTAGAGCAAATAGAAGCAGAAGAAAATCGTCCAGTAAAGAAAAAAGAAAAAGACGAAATAAAAGAAAACTTATTACACAGCTTGTTGCCGCAAGCATTTAAAAAATCAAGCTTACAGTTTGCATTTATTGACCTAGAAAAAGGTTGGTTAGTTGTAAACTCTGGTAGCTTTAATAAAGCGGAAGAACTACTTGCGTTATTACGTAAATCTCTAGGTAGTTTGCCTGTTGTTCCTGCGTTTGTTAATTTTGATTTAGGTTTATTTTTAACTGATTGGCTAAGTAAAATGGCGCCACCAGCAGGCTTTGAAATTGGCTTAGACGCTGACTTACAAGAACCTGATGAAAACGGTGCTCAAGTTAAATTAAAGCAGCATGACTTATCATCTGATGAAGTTCAAAAGCATCTAGAAAATGGCAAACAAGTGACTAAGCTTGCGCTAGATTGGAATGAACGCATTAAGTTTATGTTAGTTGAAGATGGCAGCATTAAACGCATTAGTTATTCTGAAGTGTTAAAAGATGAAAATGCAGATATTCCAAAAGAAGATATGCTGGTCAAACTTGATGCAGATTTTATGCTCGCAAGCGAAGAGTTAAAGTTAATGCTTGAAGATTTATTATCTAGCTTAGGTGAAACTGAAGAAGAATAGATATAAAACAAAAAGGTGACAATTGTCACCTTTTTGTTTATTTATTTCAATTAAGCTTAAGCAAAAGCTGACTTAACATCATTACGCGCAGATAAATAACCGTCTTCCTGCAACATTTCAATTGAAGAGATTATGCCTTTTTCAACATATGTACCTAACATTTCGTCTTTATTACTGACTTTCAGTACACCTTCTTCTATTGCACCGATACGTATAAAATCAACATAACAGGGGTTAGACGGATGATAATTAGGATTTGACCAACTTTCTGCAACTTCAACAAAATCATCGGTAAAGCCCCATGCACGCATAATCGACCCGCCGATTTTACCGGCTAGTTTTTTAATTGCTAACGCTAAAAATGCTGGATTGGCAAATACCTCAGGATGACGCTCAGCTTCAGTTAAAATAGGCAAAACACCTATATTATAAACAAGTGCAGCTAAAGTGATGGTATCTAAGTTTAATGAAGTATGTTTATTATTTTTGGCATAAACTTGCAGTAGAGCGATAGCGCTTGAAGCAACCTCTAGGGTTTTATGCCAAGATTTGTCTAAATAGCTTTTAACTAATTCATTTTGAGATACGAATAACTGTTCCATCGCCATCGCAGTCGCTATATTTTTTATTTGTCTTAAGCCAATTCGTGTAACAGCCTGGTTTAATGTTGATACTTTAATTGTTCTGCCTAAAAAGGCACTGTTTGATATTTTAATCATTCTTGCAGCAAGCGCAGGATCTTGACCGATAACATCAGCCATTTCCATCAGGTTAACATCAGGGTCATCAGCTGACTCTCTCACCTTTACAGCAATTTCAGGTAAGGTCGGTAATACAAGTGTATCGTTATTAATTTTTTCAATTAAAATCGTAAGTAATGCATTCTCAGTTGACATAAACCCATTTCCTTTTGCTATCCCAAACTTAGGGACTTTAATTATTGTTATATACCTAAACTACCTCAAGATGCAGAATTAAGCTAAATTTTAAAATCACTTGGATGTTTTACTAAAGTATTGACTAAGTTCACGATAAAGTTAAGGAAAATTTAAATGTTTTTTTAATTTAGTAACTTTACAGGCATTAAGTTCGCTATTACTCTAGGTGGCTTATAAATATAACAAGCGAACTAAAAATGAAATTTAACAAAATTAGCTTAGCACTTATACTTGCAAGCGCAACACTACTTAGTGCATGTGATAAAACTCAAAATGCACCAACAGAAACACCTAAGGCTTCAACTGAGTTAGTTTCAAGCTCTCAAGATAGATTAGATATCTATACGACTGTCGCTTTAACTACAGATTTATCAAGCCTTTCTGATAATCAAAAACAAATGCTGGTTAAATTGATAGACGCATCAAAAATCATGGACGACCTTTTTTGGCAACAATCATTTGGTGAAAAGAAATCAGACTTTTTAGCTAAAATTTCAGATGAAAAAGTTAAAAAATACGCCGATGTAAACTATGGTCCTTGGGATCGCTTAGATGGCGATAAAGCATTTTTAACTGGTTATGAAGAAAAACCTTTAGGTGCGCAGTTCTACCCTTCGGACATTACCAAAGAAGAATTAAATAAGGCACAAATAACAGATAAACAAGGATTATACTCTGTTGTTCGTCGTGATGAAAAAGGCGCTTTATATTCTATTCCTTATTCAAAAGCATACGCCAAACAGCTAACTAAAGCAGCTAACTTATTAAAGCAAGCATCAACACTTGCTGACGATAAGGAGTTTGCTGATTACTTAAACCTTAGAGCAAAAGCCTTATTAACTGATGATTATCAAGCATCAGACTTTGCTTGGATGGATATGAAAAATAACCCAATTGATGTGGTTATAGGTCCAATTGAAAACTACGAAGATCAATTGTTTGGTTATCGTGCCGCTTTTGAATCTTATGTATTAGTAAAAGATTTAGCATGGAGTGAAAAACTCGCTAAATACGCAGCCTATTTACCTGAGTTACAAAAAGACTTACCTGTTGAGCAAAAATATAAACAAGAAGTACCGGGCTCTGATGCTGATTTGAATGCTTATGACGTGATTTATTATGCAGGTCACTCAAATGCAGGTAGTAAAACAATTGCAATCAACTTACCAAATGATGAAGAAGTACAACTTAAAAAAGGCACTCGTCGCTTACAGCTTAAAAATGCAATGCAAGCTAAGTTTGATAAAATCCTAGTGCCAATTGCACATCAGCTGATCGTTCCAGAACAACGAGACAACATTACTTTTAATGCCTTTTTTGCCAATACCATGTTCCATGAAGTTGCTCACGGTTTAGGTATTAAAAATACTTTAAATGATAAAGGCACTGTGCGCCAATCATTACAAGAACATGCATCTGCACTTGAAGAAGGCAAAGCTGATATTCTAGGTTTGTATATGATAACGCAACTACTTAATAAAGGTGTTATCACTGAAGGTAAGCTTGAAGATTATTACACGACATTTATGGCTGGTATCTTCCGTTCTGTAAGATTTGGTGCTAGTTCTGCTCATGGTAAAGCAAACATGATACGTTTTAACTTCTTTAAACAAGAAGGTGCATTTAGCCAAAATGAGCAAGGCCTATATCAAGTAAATATGGATAAAATGGGCGCAGCTATGGCTAAGCTTTCTGGTCTAATTTTAACTTTACAAGGTAATGGCGATTATCAAGGTGTTGATGATTTAGTTAAAAATCAAGGCACAATAAAAGCTGAGTTAGCAGCAAGTTTAGAAAGATTAACAGCCGCTAGCATCCCTGTTGATATTATTTTTGAGCAAGGCGCAGATGTATTAGGCATTAAATAACTGTAAAAATCCCTCTCTGTTATATATTTAGCTGAGGGGGATATAGCCAAACCACTTCAATATGTCGCATTCAATTGGAGTGGCTTAGGTTTATGACTAAATATCAGCAAACTGATTAATAATTTCACCAATCTGTTCATTTGAGTATGGCTTTGCTGGAAACTTGCCCCAAACTGGCGCAGGCCAAGCTACATCACTTTTAAAACGCGCAATATGATGAATATGAAGTTGAGGTACCATGTTGCCAATTGCAGCAACATTAAGCTTATCTGGATTAAAAACCTCTTGAATTAATTTACTCAAAATTGCAGATTCTTTAATGAAAACGATTTGATCTTGCTCTGATAAATCAATTATCTCTTTCAAATCATTTTGTCTTGGCACTAAAATAAACCAAGGGTACTGGCTATCATTAAGCAATAGTACTTTACATAAAGGCCAATCAGCCAATTCTATACAATCTCTTTTTAATTCTAGCGCTAACTCAAACATTTTTAATTTCCATTTTTAATTCATCGCTTTATCTTACCGTTTATGGCTTTTAGTTGCAGTGACTTTTTTATGAAGATATCATCAACTATCCAAACACTTCAGAAAGCTTAATTCTGTTGGTGTTAAAAGTTGTTTAGGTAAAGTAATCATTTATTTATAAGAGATAAAGATGAGCAATAAAACCACATTATTGAGTTTAACTCTAGCAATAACCAGTTGTACTATGAACGCAGAGCCATTATCTATAGAGCGTTTATTTTCTGATCCTGGTTTATCTGGAAAATCACCTGTTAAGTTAAAATTTTCACCAACCGGTGAGCGTGTAACTTACCTTCAAGGTAAAGAAGATGATTACAATCGTTATGACTTATGGGAATACAATTTAAAAGATAAAACAAACCGTATGTTAGTTGACTCTGAAAGTTTATTTTCAGGTCCAGAAACATTATCCGATGAAGAAAAAGCACGCAGAGAAAGGCAGCGTATATTTGGAAAAGGCATTTTAGAATATAAATTTTCTAAAGATGGCTCAGCGCTTTTATTCCCGTTAAATGGTGATTTGTATTATTACAATCTTGATAAACAGCAAAGCAAAAAGCTGACCAATACCCCTGAATTTGAAACCGATGCACGTTTTTCTCCTAAAGGTAAATATGTTTCATTTATCAGAGCACAAAATGTTTATGCTTTAAACATTGTAACAGGTAAAGAAACTCAGCTTACTACCGATGGCGGTGGCGTCATTAAAAATGGCATGGCTGAGTTTGTATCACAGGAAGAAATGGGTCGTATGACTGGTTACTGGTGGTCAAATGATGAATCTAAAATTGCTTTTACACGTATCGATGAAACGCCTGTTGCTGAAGCTATCCGTAATGAAATATACGCTGAAGAAGTAAAATTATTTAATCAAAGATACCCATTTACTGGCACGAATAACGTAGATATTCAGCTAGGTATTGTTAAATTAAATAATAAAAAAATCAGCTGGGTAGATTTAGGCAAAGAAAAAGACATTTATATTCCACGCGTAAAATGGCTTCAAGATAGTAAAACGCTTTCTTATCAGTGGCAAAATCGCTCACAGCAAAAGCTAGAATTAAGAGCTTTTGATACACAAAGTAAAAAACAAAAAGTACTGCTAACTGAAACAAGTGATACTTGGTTAAATTTACATAAAGAATTACGCTTTTTAAAAGATAACAAACACTTTGTTTGGGCATCAGAGCGTGACGGTTTTAAACACCTATATTTATATAAAAATGATGGCTCTTTAGTACGTCAAATTACAAAAGGTGATTGGATTGTTGATAGCCTACAAGGTGTTGATGAAAAGAAAGGGTTAGTCTATTTTTCTGGTCGTGCTGATTCAGTACTTGAAAGCCATTTATATTCAGTACCTTTGAAAAAATCAGGTAAAATAAAACGCCTAACTGAAAAAGGCCAATACCATAAAGTGGTAATGGCAAAAGATTATAAATCATTTATTGATAGTAGCTCTTCAGTTAATCAACCAACATCTGTTAGTTTACGTGATAACAAAGGTGACTTTATCACTTGGTTAGAGCAAAACGAATTAAATACTAAACACCCGCTTTCACCTTTTATTGCTGACTTAACAACACCTGAGTACGGCACAATAAAAGCTGAAGATGGTCAAACAATGCATTACCGTTTGTTCAAACCTAAAAACTTAGAAGCGGGTAAAAAATACCCTGTGATCGTAAATGTTTATGGTGGTCCACATGCACAGCGTGTAACAAATAGCTGGCGTTCAAAAAACATGTACTTTCAGTATATGGTACAGCAAGGTTATATCGTATTTCAGTTAGATAACCGAGGTTCATACAATCGTGGTAAAGCGTTTGAAGATCCTATCTACAAGCATTTAGGCAAACCTGAAGTTGCTGACCAAATTAAAGGCGTTGAATTTTTACGCACTTTAGATTTTGTTGATGCTAATCGCGTTGGTATTTACGGTCACAGTTACGGTGGCTACATGGCGCTTATGACTATGTTTAAAGCCGGTGATTACTTCCAAGCAGGTGTTTCTGGTGCGCCAGTAACAGATTGGAACTTATATGATACGCATTATACAGAGCGTTATTTATCTCACCCTAAAACAAATGCAGATGGCTACGAAGCAAGTAACGTTTTTGCCTATAGCGAAGGTTTAAAAGGCCCACTGATGATTTATCATGGTATGGCTGATGATAATGTTTTATTTACCCATGCAACTAAGGTATTTAAAACGCTTCAAGATCAAGCGCAACCATTTGAAATGATGACTTACCCAGGCTCTAAACATAGCTTAAGAGGTAAGCAAGTACAAACACACTTACATAAAACGATAACTAACTTTTTTGATCGTCACTTTAAAAACTAAAGTGAGTTAGTTTATTGAGAAAGCCAAGCCTAATCGCTTGGCTTTTTTTATACCTAAATTTTAAACTTCTATAAATTAAATACGTCACTTTAATAAATGTTTATTAGATTTAGATCATGCAATTAGATAAGTTTTAGATTTAAGCTAGACTAAATAATACATTTATTTTACAAGGAAGCTGTTGTGTCTTTTTTGAGAAAATTTACCATTCAGCAAAGATTAGCTATGTTAGTTTTCATTGCAGTGATAGGACTTTCAATACAAAGCGTCATAGGCTTAGTTCAAGAGTACAATTCACTTCTCACTGAGCGACATGAAACCACTAAAAAGTTAGTTGAAAATAGTTTTGGCATCATTGAGCATTTTTATGCCTCAGAACAAGAAGGCAAACTCACTCAAGCTCAGGCCCAAGAACAAGCTAAAGCAACGATTCAAACACTCAGGTATGACAATAACAATTATTTTTGGATCAATGATTATACGCCAACTATGATAATGCACCCGCTAAAACCGGCATTAAATGGCAAGTCTTTATCGGGTGTAAAAGACCCAGATGGCACTGCATTATTTAATGAAATGACTCAAATAGTAAAATCTAAAGGTGAAGGCTATGTACCGTATAAGTGGGCTAAACCAGGATTTGATGATCCCGTAGATAAAATATCTTATGTCAAAGGATTCAAACCTTGGCAGTGGATTTTAGGCTCTGGTAGTTATTTGGATGACGTTGAAAGTACATTTGCTTCAAAACGAAACCTCATAATAATTGATGCTTTAATTATTATCGCGATATTAATTGGATTTGGCTATGTTATAGGTAATAGCATTTTAAACCCAACCCGAGCAGCAACAGAGTTAATGAAAGATATTGCCCAAGGAGAAGGTGATTTGACACAAAGACTTGATGATAGTGGTCAAGATGAAATATCTCGCTTATCTCGATATTTCAATGAATTTAATGAAAAAATGCAACATTCATTACAAGAAGTACACAGCAATTCAGTTAAAGTATTAGATCATGCAGAGTCGGTCGCATCAGCAAGTGAATCTGCGCAAACTTTCACTGAGCTGCAAAATGATAATACCACGCAAGTGGCAACAGCTATGGAGCAAATGACATCTCAAATAAGGGAAGTAAGTAACAATGCTGAAGCTGCGGAGCAAGCTGCTAATGATTCAATAAAAAATACTAGCGATGGTAAAAAAATTGTCTCTGAAACCATTAATCATATTGAAGAATTATCCTCAAATATAGATAACGTCAGTAATGTTATTTCTAATCTTGCAACTGAAACTGAAAGCATAGGCTCTGTTTTAGATGTGATAAGAGGCATTGCAGATCAAACTAATTTATTAGCACTCAATGCAGCCATTGAAGCAGCTCGCGCTGGTGAACAAGGTCGAGGATTCGCAGTTGTTGCTGATGAAGTTAGAACCTTGGCAAGTCGTACAGGGCAAAGCACAGATGAAATTCAATCTATGATACAAAAGTTACAAACCGGTGCTCAAAATGCAGTAAACGCAGTAAAAATAAGCCAAGAAATTTCAACAACTACTGTTGAGCAAGCATCACAAGCTGATAATTCATTATCTGAAATTGATAGGTTGATGCAAATTATTTCAGATATGAATAGCCAAATAGCCAGAGCAACTGAGCAACAATCACAAGCGGCTGACGAAGTTAACCTGAGGATCAACGAATTATCAGGCATGACAGATGAATCTGTGGCAACAACAGTTCAATTAACCGATGCTAGCCAACAGCTTAAAACCAGTAGCCATGATATGTCTGATGTAGTTAATCGCTTTAAGTTAAATTAATTGAGTCTAATATTAATCATCTTAAAGCTATGCGTTATGTTTATTTAGCTCATGTTAAAGTTACCGTGAAAGCCAAGCGGTATATGATACGGCAACCAAGCTCGACAGATAGGGCCGCTACTTAAATTGTTAGCATTAAAGATATTTAAACAAGTCCGTTTACTTGGCACATGTAGCGCTGTGCCAATTAAATAACCCTCTCCTTCTTTACCTGTTGGAGACACACTTATATGCTCTTCAACTAAATAATCATCACCATAAACAAAACGATCTTTTTTACCTGTTTCTACATTTAAGCAAGAAACAGTATCACTCCAAATTTGACTGTCTGTAGCTGATAATGTGAATAATAAACGATTACGTTGACCTACTAAATGATCGTAAATTCTCGGAAATTCACTATCACCTTCAACTAAATGTTTCGTACTGGTGCCATTTGGCTTTAAAGTAAAAAGTGCCGTTTGAGATTGGGTATTTGGGTTTTGCGTAGCCCCTTGCATCACCTTAGATAATTCATGCAATACGGTTACATCAGGATAAAGCGAAGCATCAAAATGAATTGTGCCATCCCCCTCTTCCCATGCATTGCCAAAATGAAAAGCAAAACCTGGTTCAAGCTCAAACTCTTTTTGTAATTTTAAACTTTGTTTATCTATCACTAAAACGCGCATTGCTTGTGTTTGGTCCGATTTTATTCGCGCAAAATAGCCATCAATTTGAGGGTCTGCTTTTAATGAAGGTAATATCAATAAAATATGTTTATGAGTAATTAAAAAATCATGCAACATAGCGCCTCTATATTGGGCATTCACTAAACCCACGTTTTTAGTATGACCTTTTGCATTTAAATGAAATAACGCGATATGACCCGATGGCGCTAAACCAAAATTCCAAATATCGCCATTGGCTTCAATTTTAGGATGAGCAGAGAATGCTAACCCTTTTAGCTTATCGCCATATTTACTATTTAACCCTAAATTCACTTGCTGCTTGGTTTTTAATGTATCTGGCGTCAATGCAGTTGGAGATCCTCCTTCCCATAAAGCCCATAACTCATCGCCAACAGAGATCACATTGGTATTAGCTGTATTGATCATATCTGCGTTAGAAACACTTAAGCCATCATCTAATCGGCTGTCAGGTCCAGAATATAAAAATTTATTGGCTTGTTGCTCATGTTTAAATTTAGGTGTTTGTACAAAACGACCTTGATGATGGATCTGGCCATTATCAAAATTAAAGCTATGAACCATGCCATCCCCTTCAAATAGGTGCAAATAACGTTTGTCATCACGCTCATGTTTTGCAGGTCCATTACGATAAAAAGTGCCTTTAATATCTTCAGGTAACTTGCCTTCAATTGTCATTTTTTGCACAGAGAAGTCTGACTCAATATTACTAAAGCCAATTAAGTGCTGATTAGTTTCTAAAGCCTGATTGAAATTATGTTTCGCATTGACTAATAATTTATTTTTATTTTCTGTTGGTTTTTCAACTAATACATTAGCCAGTGAACCAAAAGATGATAATCCAACCGTTGCTAAAGGTGCTGCTATTAAGCTTTTAAGTAACTGTCTGCGTTCCATAATAACTCCTAATATGTCACTGTTGAGTTATTTTTAACAGCCACATCAGCAATACTAAAACGCATAGTCGTAAAATCAACAGGACCAAAATTAGCTTTTGCATTGTTTGAATATCCATATCCTTCAGTTGGTAAACCAAACAAGTTTGTTTCTAGTTCACCATTATTATTTTCATCATGGAAATAACGAATACCATACTCCCCGGCATCTAAATCATTAAAGGTAATAGTCACGTTTCCTTGTTTTGCTTTTACGATATTAGCAAACGCTGCTTTACCCGTTTTATAACCTGATTCACTATCAAATAATTGAACATAAATTTTCCCCTTACTGCTTTGTATTCCTTCTATTGTAAAATCCACCGATTGAGATAACGCATTTTGTGATGTGAAAGTAATACCTGTTACGATAAAAAGTTTAGTTATAATATTCATATGTATTTCCTGTTTTTAAAATAAAGTAAGCAATAATTAGCAATTGCTTCGTATGGGAAAGACGATAGAATGATGTTAAAAATAATAAAAGCGGCTTTTCGTAAAGCATGTTGAAATATTCGTATAATGAGCAAAAAAGGCGTATGTCAATTTGACGAATCGTGAAATAAACCATAAAAATCAATTAGAAGAAAGAACCTTTACGGGTAAAAAAATAGCATCTGATATTGGGCTTATTTTTATTATTGCCAGTTTCCTCACTTTTTTAGCACCTTTTGGTATGGACCAAATTCATTGGTTAACAACTTGGTCTTTCTGGTTAGTCATTTGTTTAAGTGGATATATTATTTGTGCGCCTATCATTTTTTGGGGTCAAATATGGCTCACTAAACATGCGCAAAAGTATGTGCCTCATCAATGGATGAAAATTGCATGTTCTGCATTTATAGCCTGTATTGTAATGAGCTTTTTTGTGCCGATCGTAAATATCTATTTCTTTTCATTAGAAGATAACTATCTAGATTTAGTGCCTAGGGTATTGCCGCACTCGTTCATCATAGGTGGATTTATTACTTTTTCGAATGCGATTAAAAACCATATAAAAAATCAAAAGAAGTTATTAAACCAACAAGTCGATGAGCTTAAAAATAAGCAACATCAAGTAAGCCAAATTAAAAATGAAAAATTCACAGAATTTATGAATAAATTACCCATAGAAAAACGCGGGAAATTAATATGTTTTGAAATGGATGATCATTATTTAAATGTGCATACAGATAAAGGCAGTCACTTATTATTAATGCGTTTTAAAGATGCGCTGGCGTTTGTTGAAGAACACCCTGGTATGCAAACACATAGGTCTTGGTGGGTATCATTAGATGCTATAGAAAAAGAACAAAAAGTGGGTAGGAAAATTTTATTAAAGCTCAATAATGGATTATTAGCGCCGGTTTCTAAAACTTATCAGGCAAAGGTGAAGGAAGTTGTTTAACTTTTACCGTTTATAAGAAAAAAAGGGCTTGAACAAGCCCTTTCTTAATTAAAGTTTAATCGCGCTTTATTTAATATAAGTCGCAAATAAACTTGCTACAGATGCAGCCGTTGGTTTGCCATGCTGCCAATCACCACCTTCAACTCCACTGCCTGCTATATCAACATGAATATACGGAATAGGCATATCAGAATCACAGCCATGTTTATCTAAACCAGATGCTATCGCTAAAAATGCCATAGGGAATTGATGACCACGAGCAGTAATAGCTGAAGGCGCATTATTACTTGAAAGTACATCATCAGCTAACGTATGTGGCTGAATAAAATCATAATCTTCACGACGAGAGCGTGAAATTTCAGCACCATCAGCCCATAAATCACCCGTTAGTGATATCTTTTGTGAAACTTTATTCGCTCTTGCAGGACCATTTTCAACAAGTGCCGTATAAGGACCCATAGCACGTGCAGCATGACCCGTAAGTGTTGCCACAGTGAATATTTCTGGGTTCACTTCATCTTTTGCTAAATCTTTAATTTCACTTAGTAAATCGCCCATAGCTAAACGGCCTTCCGCATCC
>Ga0209396_1002576_pt1 | contig 18907 bp, 18 predicted proteins | sample GOMGulsemesocosm_6_FD_184638 | JGI IMG/M metagenome (GOLD analysis project Ga0209396, IMG submission 184638) | Methane-oxidizing microbial communities from mesocosms in the Gulf of Mexico - GOM8C Gulf of Mexico (SPAdes) (version 2) | ecosystem: Environmental > Aquatic > Marine > Cold seeps...
TGCTATTTTCACACAGTTTTCAACTGCTTCAGCGCCTGTAGATACAAATATCGCTTTTTTATCTGACTCACCTGGTGCCGCTTCAACTAACTTTTCAGCAAGTTCAACCGCTACTTCATACGGGTTCACCATTACACAAGTATGGCTAAATTTATCTAACTGCTCTTTTACCGCATTAACGACTTTTGGATGACTATGCCCGGTATTACATACCGCAATCCCTGTACCAAAATCTATGTAACGTTTACCCTCAACATCCCATAACTCTGAGTTTTCAGCACGCTCTACATATACTGGGTATACATTGCCTTGACCACGGGCGATCACTTTCGTTTTTCTTGCTTGTAAACTTGCGTTTGTCATTTTTATTTACCTAAATTTTATTCGTATTTATTAATAAGTGATGTAAACATCCATTACTTATCAAGGCCGCCCATGCATAAATATTTGATTTCTAAATAATCATCTAAACCATATTTAGAACCTTCTCGACCATTGCCTGATTGTTTAAGTCCACCAAATGGCGCTGCTGCATTTGAAATAATGCCTTCGTTAATGCCTATCATGCCGTACTCTAAGCCTTCAGCTACACGCCAAATACGGCCAATATCACGAGAATAAAAATAAGCAGCTAAGCCATATTCCGTATCATTTGCCATTTGTAATAAATCGTCTTCATTTTCAAACGCAATAATAGGTGAGACAGGACCAAATATTTCGTTTTTTGCGATAGGCATATCATTGGTAACATTGGTTAAAATAGTTGGCTTATAAAAGTTTTCGCCCGCCTCCAATGCTTTACCACCAATTTTTAATTGTGCGCCTACAGCAATTGAATCATTTACCAGCTTTTCAACATCATTCACTGCATTTTTTGAAATCATAGGGCCAATATTTACGCCATCATTTAAGCCATTCCCCAATGAAAGCTTTTCAACTTCGGTTGCAAACTTTTCAGTAAATTCATCAAGTACATCTTTTTGCACAAAAATACGATTTGTACATACACAGGTTTGGCCTGCATTTCTGTATTTAGAAACCAAAGCGCCTTGTACCGCGGCATCTATATCTGCATCGTTAAAAACGATAAATGGCGCATTACCTCCTAGCTCCATAGATACTTTTTTAACTGTACTAGCACATTGACCTATAAGTGTTTTACCCACGCCTGTTGAGCCTGTAAAAGTAAACTTAGCAATATCTGGATGTTGCGTTAGTACTTTACCCATGCCGCGAGAGTCTTCGCCTACAACAACATTAAATACACCTGCAGGTATGCCCGCTCTTTCTGCTAGCTCTGCCATAGCAAGTGCTGATAAAGGCGTTAATGCTGCAGGGCGTACTACAAAAGTACAACCTGCCGCTAAAGCCGCTGCGGCTTTACGTGCAATCATCGCATTAGGAAAGTTCCAAGGTGTGATTGATGCCACTACACCTACTGGTTGTTTTACAACGATAATGCGTTTATCGCTTGATGGACCGGGGATCACATCACCATATACACGTTTGCCTTCTTCAGCAAACCATTCGATAAATGAGGCACCGTAAGCAACTTCGCCTTTTGCTTCAGCTAATGGCTTTCCTTGCTCCAACGTTAATATGCGACCAAGATCATCTTGATGTTGCATCATCAAGTTAAACCAATTTCTTAATAAACCAGATCTTTCATTAGCTGATTTAGCAGACCAGGCTTTTAATGCGTCTTTTGCCGCTTTAACAGCAAGCTCAGTTTCAGCAATACCTGCATTATTAACTGTTGCTACTAATTCACCGTTAGCTGGGTTAGTGACATCAAACTCCCCTTCACTGCTATGCCAGCTACCATTAATATAAGAAAACGTTTTTAATAACTGTTCATCTTGTAAGCCATGATCTTGTAAATTGCGCACATTAGTCTCCAATGCAAAATGTTTTATCTATTGAATAACAAACTGAACTAAGGTTAAATACAAAACATTAAACCTTAAGTTTTACCGCTGTAAAACATAGAGCTGTATTTTGAATAAATCATCTATCATTCCAAAACCAATTACTGAATATGATTTACGTTTATTACGCATTTTTGTATGCGTAGTTGAGCATGGCGGTTTTTCTGCTGCCGAAACAGCTTTAGGCGTAACACGCTCTACTATAAGTGTTCATATGTCTAACTTAGAGTCTAGAATGAAACTCAAGCTTTGTTTAAGAGGTCGAGGTGGCTTTTCATTAACAGAAGATGGCCAAGCAGTATATCGTGCTGTTATAAGCTTATTTGATTCTTTAAATGATTTCTCATTGCTTGTAGGCACTTTAGGCAAAGAGTTAAGTGGTGAACTCGTAATATTATGTGCCGACCAATTAGACCATGCAAAACAACAAAAAATGGCGCAAGTGATCCAAGAAATTCATGATAGTTCACCCAATTTACATTTAGTTTTAGATGGCGACTCAATCTCCAATATAGAAAAGTCATTATTAAAAGATAAAGCTCATATTGGTATATTTCCTGATTACCAACAAATTGAAGGGTTAAACTATACGCCTTTATGTAATGAGCCCATCTATTTATGTTGTGCCCATTCACATCCATTTTTTAATAAAGTTGATACACAGATCACAGACGATGATTTGGCTTGTGCCCTTGCGATACATCCAGGTATTGATATTGATTTATCAGGAAAAAGCCAATTAACAAAGTTAAATCTCGCAGCTAAGGCTTATCAATTTGATATGCGTAAATCTATGATTTTATCCGGTAGGTATATAGGTTATATGCCGCAAAGCTATATTCAACATGAACTCAATATGGGGTTAATGCGAATAATCCAACCGAGTACTTTAACTTATCAGTTTAATTTATCTTTGGTCAGTAAAAAATCTCCACGAGAAATTAACAAAGTGAAGTTACTAAGTGATGTATTTAGCCGAGTTTTTGAATTGGAGTAACCGAATTGAGGTTATTTAGGTATATACTCAAAGGTAAGCTTTAATTATTCGGAGTACTTGCCTATGCAAAAAGAGTTCATTAAAGGTTTACCAAAAGTTGAGTTACATCTTCATATTGAGGGCTCGCTGGAGCCTGAGCTAATGTTTAAACTCGCAAAACGAAATAATGTAGACATTCCATTTAATAATCCTGAAGAAGTCGCTAAAGCATACGAATTTGAGGACTTGCAGTCTTTTTTAGATATTTATTATCAAGGTGCCAATGTACTTATTCATGAACAAGATTTTTTTGATTTAACATGGGAATATTTATTACGCTGCAAGCAAGATAATGTAATTCATACAGAAATATTTTTTGATCCACAAACACATACTGATCGTGGCATTGCTTTTTCTACTGTAATAAATGGCATTGATAAAGCATTAAAACAAGCAAAACAACAACTCAATATTAGTAGTCGTTTAATTATGAGCTTTTTACGCCATTTAGATGAAGACTCCGCTTTTAATACCTTAGAGCAAGCAAAACCCTATCAAGATAAAATCATTGCCGTAGGGTTAGATTCATCAGAACTTGGGAATCCCCCAGAAAAGTTTGAACGGGTTTTTCAACAAGCAATTAAACTTGGGTTTTTAACTGTTGCCCATGCTGGAGAAGAAGGCCCTGCCAGTTATATTAATGATGCATTAAACTTATTAAGTGTATCCCGAATTGATCATGGTGTGCGTTGTATTGATGACTCAGAATTAGTAAAAAAATTAATTTCACAAAAAATTCCACTTACTGTATGTCCATTATCTAATGTTAAACTATGTGTATTTAAGGATATGACACAGCACAATATCGTAGAGTTATTAAGAATGGGTGTTTGTGTCACAATTAATTCTGATGATCCGTCATACTTTGGCGGCTATATGAATAGTAACTTTTTAGCGCTATCACAAGCCCATGAGATGAGCATAAAAGAAATAGCAAAGTTTACTTACAACGCTATTGAAGCAAGCTTTATTAGTGATACTGAAAAACACAGATTAAATAAAATTACATCTGAGTACGTGTCAGGGTTTGTTGATTGACTGAGAGATTACTTAGTATGCGGAATCTCCGAAAGTATTTCGGAGATAACTGCTTTAAAATAGATTTAATTTAAACAGCAACCCAGTTTTTACTTATTAACTCGGTTTCACCTTGTAATACGCGAGCTTCAAAGTTCGCGCCTTGTTTAATCACTCCGACCCCTTTTGGTGTGCCTGTCATTATTATATCGCCATCTTGTAAATCCATGAATGATTGAATTTCTTTTAAAATATCATCTGGTTTATACATCATTAATTCAATACCGCCAGCTTGTATCAATTCATTATCAATTTTAAGCGATAAAGTTAAATCCAACGCTATGCGATCAATTGATACAAAGTCACTAAATACTGCTGAGCCATTAAAAGCTTTGGCCCGCTCCCAAGGTAAACCTTTGCCTTTAAGCTTGCTCTGTAAACCACGTTTAGTTAAATCTAAACCAAAGCCGACTGCACTAAAACGCCCTTGCTGATAAATAAAACTCAACTCACCTTCATAATGTAGCGCTTCTTGATGAAAAGCAGATAAATACTCTGATATAGCTGAGTTTGGTTTTAAAAATATCACCATTTCATCTGGTACCTCATTACCAAGTTCAGCAATGTGATCAACATAGTTTCTGCCGATACATACGATTTTATTAGGTGTAATGGTTTTATTATCAAGCTGAACTGTTTTCAAATTAAATACCTGTTATTAAAAAAGATGAGAAAGAAGATAAAAAAAACGCTTATCATTTTACATAATAAACGCAGGTATATTTTAATTTATTTGTAATGCTGAATATTCATCAAATTAATGATGTCATAGATCCTATTTAAGAATCTAAACATAAATGCTGGTGGGACTTTAGTGATAAGCGCTCAATAATAAGATTAATAAACGTTCAAATGAAAAACGGATATCACTCAACAATATCGTCTTTCAAATTGAGAACAAAACTGACTATGTCATCACATTCTGGTTGTGGTACAGCTAAAGCTTCCATCGTCGCTCCCGCATGCTCTATAAAAATATCCCAATCACTTTGGCTAATATCCATGCCTACGTGAGATAACTTCATATTTCGTCCGGTATAATATACAGATCCTCCAGCGTTATGAGATAAAAAATCTATCAGTAATTGTTTTTCACGGGCAATACCGTCATCACCACGGTTTTGCCAAAAACGGCCGAGCTGTTCATCCGCTTGAAGTCGGGGTAATAGGTTATTCACAAACCCCGTAATACCATCATACCCACCTAAACGTTTATATAGTGTTTGTTCGCTCATTGATATTTCCCTTAAATGAATCGATAAATAGCTTACTCAGACATTTTTAGACTAGTAGATATAAATCGTTTTTAAAGAAAATTTAAAATAAATTATTTTGTACCTAACAGTGCCATGATCCACGCTTCAAAACGTTTGACTTTATCCCACTTAAAATGATGTGGTGGCGCCACTAAATATAAAGTACGCGGGCTATCAAAAGTGTAATTAAGTGGGTTAATTAAATGACCATTTTTTATATGTTCATCAACTAATACTTTACTAACAAATGCAAAGCCTTGCCCTGCTATCGCACTTTGAATAATAGGCAAAGCATCTGTGGTTTTAAGTTTTGATTTTAGCTGATTTGTTTTAATATGGTATTGGGCACAACATGCACTTATTACTTCTTTAATGTCTGAACTAGTATCTTCTAATAAGGGTAATTTAAATACTCTTTCAGCATCAATCTCCCCAGATAACAGCAAAGGGCTTACCACCATAATAATTGAATCGTCTATTAATTTCCGACTTTCAAGTCCCGGATAATTACCTAGCCCTCTTCTAATTGCAATATCCATGTCAAGGCTATCAAAATTATCTAATTTATTATTAGGACAAAATTGCACACTTAATTTTGGGTTTAAATCTTGAAATAGGCTTATTTTAGGAATAAGTATTGCTGAAGTGACTGAGTGCAAAGCCGTTATGCGTAATTCGTTAGCATTTGGCTCTGAAGAAACAGCATTTACACCATGATTTATTTGCTCAAAGGCCTGCTCTATATAAGGCATCAATAACAATCCTTTTTCATTAAGCCTTGTTTGTTTGCTATTCCTATCAAACAACTGACACCCTAAATGCGCTTCTAACAAACGAATTTGCTGACTCACAGCCGCTTGAGTCACATATAACTGCTCCGCTGCCGCTTTAAAACTTTCGTTTTTAGCTGCGCTTAAAAAAACATTTAATGATTTTAAAGGTGGTAAATTTTTCATAGTTAAGAAAATCTTAAGTAAGGTTAAATTTATATCGTTTGATAGATAATAAAACAAAGTTTAATTTAATAATCAAGTTAATTAAACAAGTGAAAGCATTATGAAACAACTACAACTAACTCTCTTTATTCTACTTACAATTTTATCAACTCTTCCTGTACAGGCGAATACAAATAAACTATTTACTGAGCAAGGTTATCCATATAACTTATTAATAAAGCGTACTGATGAAATTAAGATTATCTATAGTGAAAAAGGAGATCTTGTAAATTGTCGAATTGAATTAAATTGGCAAAAACAAAAAACAACCACAAAGAATATAACAGTTAACCGATTTAACTTTAACAAAAAACCATTTGCGTCTTGCTTACCCAGAGAGCAAGCTAAAATGATGCTAGCTAAAACCTTTAATTAAAGGTTTTATTTTATTTAAATGCTTAAAAAACCGTATTTGTTTTTAATCAAATTCTAAGATTGTGAAAATATTTCAAATACTCTAGTATTAAAATATTAGTCTGTGTTTTAAGCCTGTTTAATGTTGAAGATAAGTTTATTCATTTTAAGTCTTACGAGTGCTAATTTTGCATTTGCTTTAACGCATAATGTTGATACAAGCAGAGAAAAGTCAGAACTCATTTCTGAAATTGCTAAAACTTACCAAGCATCCATTACTTATATATTTAAAAATCAAACTCTGATCAACCAAAAGGGGGGCGATAAATCAAAACTATTTGGTCAAGCCTTTATATCTAATGTAAAAAAAACTTATCAAACCAAATTTAATAAAAGCTTCCCTGAGCAAAACTCTCCGGTTATAAAGTCCTTGATACAAGTTATGATTGAGGTGATGGAAAGTAATCGTACTTTACTTTATGACAATGATATTACCTTTAAAGGTTTCATACCTGCCATATTTGCCTTTCAATTATCTGAAAAGTTATCTAAAAAGAATTTAGGTGTGAAAATTAAATTTACGAGCAAACCAAGTCAGATCAGAAATCAATTAAATCAACCTGATTTTTGGGAGATTGAAGCGATGAATAGAGTACAAAAACAAAAATTAATAAACTATTATGATGATCAAGCAACATATTTAAATAAGCCTGCACAAAGATATTTTTTACCCGTGAAAATGCAACCATTTTGTTTATCTTGTCATGGAGTGCCTGCAAATAACCCGTTAAATGCGGGTAAAAAAGAAGCACAATGGAGCAATATTGATAGAACAGGTTTTCCAATGGAAAACTGGACTCTTAATGATTTTGGTGGTGGTATTAGCATCACTCTTTTTGATCAGTAAGCGAATATGTAATAAATTTATGATAAATAGATATGCCTTAATAGCTTTAACTCTTTCACTGGTGCCTTTTAAAGCCACTTCTAACTCACTTACCGTGGGTGTAATTGAGTATCCGCCTCATATTGATTTTAAAAATAATATAAAAAGTGAAAAAGCCTATAAGTATGTGCATGCTGTTTTAGAAAGAAAATTTTCTGATATTAAATATATAAAATACCCAAGTAAACGCGCTTTGTCTGAATTAAAAAAAGGTAATATAGATTTACTTTATCCCGTTGACGATCCATTCAATAAGTTAAACCTTTTATCAAATGCCTTTTTTTATTCGACTCCAGGTTTATGCTTCAAAAAGAAAAACTTTATTCCTATTTTAAGCGCAACACATTTATTTAAAAAGCTGACGGTTGGTGTACCATCGGGCACAAAAATAGTGCCAACCCTCGAAAGCTCTGAAGCAAACTTAATTAATATAAAAGGAGCAGACTCTTTGAATCGGGGGATTGAACTTTTAAGATTAGGTCGATTAGATGCGTTATTCCATCCAAATCCTATAAAACTTTATAATGAAAGTAATCCATTATCAAAAGAAATAGCATGCTCTTATTTTCATGGATATTCATCCGAAGTCCATATAGCTACAAAACCCAATATGGATAAAAAAACATATAAAATAATAGACAATGCTTTTTCTATTGCACAAAATGAAACGTCTTATGAATACTTTTTCACTCAAAAATAAGCTGTTATCAGATAAATTCATTCACAAACAATACGATTACGACCTTGGTTTTTAGCTTTATATAAGTATTCATCCGCATGTTGAAATAAGCTAATAAAATCTTCTTTATCTGGGCTATATTGAGCGACACCAAAGCTAGCCGTTATATGAATGATTTTACCTTCAAAGGTAACTGATTGTTTTTCTATAGCCTCTAGAATCCTTTGGGCTATTTCTAGCGCCTGAGGTAAAGAAGTATTTGATAAAATAGCTAAAAACTCCTCACCTCCTATGCGTCCCAAAATATCTTGGTCACGAATATACTTATTTGCTGTTTTAGTCGTATTAATAAGCACTTCATCACCACCAGAATGACCATGCGTATCATTTACGAGTTTAAAGTGATCAATATCAAAGATGATAATAGAAAAGGGCAGCCCGTTTTTTTTTGATTTCTCTAACTCTAATTCAGAATATGAAAATGTATATCTGCGGTTAGCAAGCTGGGTTAAGGCATCTGTATTTGCTAATCGATTAAGCTTTTTACTTGTACGTATTTGTCGGTAAAAGAAAAAGAATAAAACAACAATAAACAATACTGCCGTTATTATTATCATATTTTTTAATTGTTGTTCTTGTTTTGCATTTTCAAGTTCTATTACTGAAAACTGCTTACCTCTTTCTAAGAGTTTATTTTTTAAAAGTGCTTGCTCAGTATCAAACATCACTTTATATTTTGAACGTGCCTCTTCCCTAATGACATTTTGATATTCATCATTAAGCCTTTTTTCTTCTTTTTGTAATTCAAAAGCAGTTTTATAATCCTCTTTTAATACCGCAATATCAATTTTCACATCATAAAGTAGAATATACATATTAAGGTTTTTATCTTGCTCTAAAGTAAAGATTATTTCCTGAGCTTTTGAAACAGTATTGAATGCTAACTTGGCATTTTTATCATTCACTTCTAATTGTGCTTTTACTAAATAATGATGTGCTTTTGAGTATGGCCCCTCTATTACTGAAAACAGTTCATTTGCCAACGACCAATATTCAAATGCTTTATCAAAGTTTTTTAGCTTTAAATAAAGCATGCTAATGCCTATGTACGCATAATAAATTTTACTTTTTTCTTTAAATTCAAGTGAGAGATCTAGCATTTTATTGTAACTGATTAATGCTCTTTCAAATTGTTTATCTCGTTTATAAACAACAGCCTGACTATAGTGAGCTAACATTTCATCGTATTTATAATCATTATGTTTAAAATACGCTATCGCTTCATCTTGTAATGAAATTGCTTTATTAAAATCCTTTAAGTTAGCATAAACACTTGCCATGTTCGTGTTTAGATATGCCATATCAAGTTCATCATTTAGTTCTTGAACAATTATATAGGCTTTTTGATAGTATTTAAGAGCCTCAACATCATTATGGTTTAAATCATACATACCAGCTAAACTAGCGTAACTGTCAGCGAGTATTTCTAGATCTTCAATTTCTTTTGATATTTTAATTGCTTGATAAAACAATGCTTCACTTTCACTGGCTTTACCAGTTGAATCAAGCAACATACCATGTGTTAATAAAATACTTACACCAATTCGATTATGTAAGTCTTTAAGCAGCACTCTTGATTTATTCAATAAACCTAAGCTTTTATCAAACTGTCCAAAATAAAAGTGATAGGTACCTAGTCGACTATATAAAGCAGCTAGATCATAATCTTTTAATTCATTTTTATGTTTATTTAGAAGTTTTTGTACAAAATCAAAAGAAAGGTTTGGGTCTTTATCATTGAGGTTATCTGCTTTATTTAACTCTGTTTTCAGCCAGCTAGGATGTACTTCAGTAGCTAAAGTATTGTAGTTTGTTAAGATAAAAAGGCATATAAAAAAAAAGTGTATTAAGACTGGCATTATTTTCATTTTTTAATATCACCTTAACGACTCAATATAAGTTTGAATCAAATAAGTATAGCTATATATTTATTACTTAAAATAAATTATTAGTACTTATAACCATTTAGCAAGCACTTTTTGAATTTCATCCTTATCAAAAGGTTTAGGTAAAAAACCATCCATACCAGCTTCCATACATTGATCTTTTGTTTCTTGAAGCGCACTCGCAGTTAAAGCAATTATGGGGGTTGTTATACCTAACTTTCTAATTTCTCTTGTTGCTTCAAAACCATCCATTTTAGGCATCAAACAATCCATAAAAATTACCTGGTAAGTTGCTTGTTTAACTTTTTGAACGGCCTCTATACCATCATTAGCAATATCAATGTTATTTCCTTTTAAAATCGCTTTCGCAATTTGCTGATTTAGCAGCATATCTTCAACTAATAAAATATTTTTTCCTGATAAAATAACCGGAGCAGTTTGTATTTCCCCTTCATTGATACTAATCAAATCGGATCTTTCAAAAGGTAAGTCAAATATAAAACTAGAGCCTTGACCTAATTCACTCTCTATCCAGATTTTCCCGCCCATTAATTCAACAAGTCTTTTACAAATAGCTAATCCTAAACCCGTGCCACCATATTGTCGTGTTGTTGAAGTATCTGCTTGTACAAATTGTGAAAATAATTTATCTATATGTCTTTGGCTTAATCCTATACCTGTATCAGTCACACTAAACCTAACCGTACATTGTTCATCGCTAGATTCTAAAGTTTTAACAATAATCTCTATCTGTCCCTGCTCTGTAAACTTAAATGCATTGCTTATTAAATTGACTAATACCTGCCTTATTCTTGTTTCATCAAGTAGTAAATTATGCTTAATTGGAGGCTGTATTTTACATATTAATTTAATACCGCGATCTTTAGCTGTAATTTGAAACATATTCTCAGTTGTTGACAGTATGAAGTTTAAGTTTCTTTTTTGTATATCTAAAACAAGTTTGCCAGCATCAATTTTTGAAAAATCTAAAATATCATTAATGACAGACAATAATTGCTTACCAGATGACATTATCGTTTCGCTATATTGTTTTTGTTCTTCTCCTAGCTCGGTTTCATTTAATAATGATGACATGCCTATCACGCCATTTAAAGGCGTTCTGATCTCATGGCTCATTACAGCCAAAAAGTCAGACTTTGATTTTGCGGCTTGCTCACTCAGTTCTTTTTGAAGCTCTAATTTGTGTCTACTTTCAAATAAATCTGACATCAGTTTATTGTACGCATGAATTAAATAACCAAACTCATCGTTTGATTTATACATTAATGCTTTAGGTTTATCATTTAAGTGAGCTTGTTTAATTTCTTTCACTAAAAGTGCAATTGGACGATAAACTTTTGATTTAAATAAAAATAGAGTGAAAATAATGGCAAATATAAAACCGATAATGGCTGATAAAATTAAAACTTGAGTACTTTGATTTAAAAAACCAGTTACCTTTTGGCCATTTAGTCTGATGATAAAAATGAGTTTTTGAATAGACTTTTTATCTTTGCTTACAGCTTTAAATAGAGAGGTATAAATCACTCCTTTTTCATCGATTAACCAGTTATTTCTTTTTGTTAAATCAATTTTTAATAGTGAGTGTCTTATATCATTCTGTTCATAAAATAACGATTGGCCTTTTAATTTATTATGGTTGCTTGCTAATATTATTTCATTTATTTCATCCGCTATAATTAAGTGGCTCACTTCATCTACTGCACTTAAAGAACTGATTATATGCGCTATATTAGGTGAATGCATATGAGTATGTGCTGTTGCAATGATAGTTTCTGCAATTAACTTAGCTTCATTTATCAATAAAGTTTCTTTTAGATTTTTAGATATCTTATGATTTATCAACAATAGCGAGACGATTACTATTGTGTAAGATAAAATAAGACCTAAGCTTATTTTATACTTTAAGCTAAACCTACTTTTTTCAATCATTATTGCGCCATGGTTAAATAACGAGACAGAATTTTACAATCAAATGTAATGCTTTTTGTTATCGATAATGTTTGGCACACATCATTCATATTATCCTTGAGTTGTTTTGAGTTTAAAATTTTCAGTTGCTCTGAGGCAGGTATGATAGATAAACCAGTTAATGCATCAGTAAACTCCTCAATGCTTATACCTTCCCGTTGAGCCATAATTTGATAGGCTTCTTGTTTATTTGTTCTAGCAAAATCAAGAGACCTTTGCCAAACATTATGGAACTTTGTTAACCATCGGGGATCTTGCTTTAATATTTGAGTATCCATTGAAATTGTATCTACAACATCTTTAGGAATTTGAGCAGAAGAAAATATTTGCTTGCTATCCGTTTTATTTAACAGTTCTATGGAATAAGGCGGGTACGTAACAATTGCTTCAATTTCACCTAAACTCATTGCATTCAATGCATTGAGTTGCTCTGTATTTATTACTTCGATATCAGATAAAGACAGTCCGTATTTATTAAGCGCTTTAGCTAAAATAAAAATACCTAAAGAGCCTATCTCAGCTCCCACTTTTTTTCCTTTTAAGTCTTTAACCGATTTAATATTTGAATTTGATAGAATGACATCTCCACCATTAGAATAATCGGGAATGAGTACCAAACTTGTTGGTTTTTTTAACTCACCAGCACTTGTAACCACTTCTATCATAGTTGTTGCAATTGCATTAGCATGGCCTTGTGCATACATACGTTGTACATCAGCTAAAGACGGAGCCTCTAATAACTCAACATTAAGTCCTTCTTCCATAAAAAAGTTTTTTTCAGATGCCAAATAAAGAAATTCATATCCAGGCCAGGGGTTTATCGCTAATTTAACTTTAGGGCTAGTATCCGTTTTCGAACAAGAGCATAAAAAAATAATTATAATTACCAATAGCAGTTTCATAACAGTTCCTTTAGTTATTAAACTCAAGTATAGATGAAGATTTTTAGAGTCAAATATTATTTAAAATTAAACAATTATGCCAATTTTGCCAATTTTGCGATTCACCTAAATGACATCTATATTTTGCTTAATGTCTTCTTATTAATTACGGTTAATCAGAAGTGACTTTTTCCATTAAAATAAAAGTACTTATAGCAATTATATTTTTATTCATTTCAAGGCCTCTTTTATCATGCACCTTAGTTTTGGCTGTTTCAGATGACTTTCCGCCTTATCATATGAGACATGCTGATAATACTTGCTCTGGTGTCAGTATAGATATTGCAAAATTATTAGTAAAAAAAGTAGGCTGTAATTTAGCTGTATTAGATGTAAAATAAAGAGTTAATTTTATTTATTTTCATCAGTCACTTCTCCTTCATTTAAATCATCATTAAGCTCATTTTCTCCCTTTCCAGAACAACTATTTGAAGTGTGACCACAACTTCTGCCTTTTATTCTACTACCTGTAGCAGCTGTATATTTCCCTCTATTTTTATTTAACCTTTGTAATGTCAAAGCCATATTATCTTGGATCTCAATTTTATTGGCTCTCACATCGATTACTTCCATATTGACCGTAGCGGTTAAATTTTTAACTAAAGTTTCATCATGGTCTGAAATTTGTGAAATCTGATCGATAAGGGAAGATAATTGTTTTTTACTATCTTTATAATTTGAAGTAACTATTTTTTGATAATATAAAGCCGCTGTTTCAATATTCTGCTGCGTGTAATTTCCAATTTGAAAAATTCGCGCCAACAAATAAGTTGCTGGGTTATATTTGTTGTCACTGGCTTGCTTTAATAAACTAATACCTTCATCACTCTTGTTGAGCTTTAATAATTCAATGGCTTTTGCATAAACGACAGGGCCATATTGTTTATCGAGTAATTTAGTCATATATTTTTCTGATTTTTCTAAATCAACCTCAACACCAATGCCCTCTTTATAAATTTTAGTCATCATATGAAAAGCTTTTAATGAATACTTTGTATCATTCGAATTATCATATGCTGCTCGATAAAGCCAATAAACGGCTTTATCTATATCTTGCTCTATACCATCACCATACAAATATGCGGTACCAACAAGGAGTTGCGCTTTAGGGTCTCGCCATCTTGCAAACTTTTTCATTTTTTTTATTTGATTTTCACATTGCTCTGATGTGCATATTTTTTGATATTTCGCTGTTACGTCTTGAAGTTTTTGCTCTGGTGAAGTTTGCGATGCATTCACCTTAATAACAAAAAGAGCTAATAATAAGCCTAGTGAAGATAAGTGTTTTGTAGTCATAATTTAGTTCCGTCTAAAATAAATAGTTTTCGATCTATATTTTAATTATCATAGCAAACAAATAATAAATATCTTCCTGTTTTACATAACCTTACACTTTAAATGTATATGAAATATTTAACCTGATTTATATTTTTCATATTTATGTCTGCAAAACTACAAAAATAATAACGCACTTCTATACTTGTAATTGTTTCTTTTAATTTGAATAATTTGATTAAGGGATGCTATGAGAAGCATTGAGCACTTTGTAGAAATAGGTATAGCCTTATCTTCAGAAAAGAATCACCATGTATTATTAGAAAAAATACTCAAAAGTGCCATGCAACTTGCTAATGCAGATGCAGGCACTATTTATTCTATTTCATCAGATAACAAACTTGTTTTTGAAACCTTGCTTAACAATACCTTAAACTCCCACTTAGGCGGTACCACAGGGAAGCCTGTTGAATACCCAAACATTCCTGTTTTTCAATTTGGTGAAATAAATAACAATGCGATGGTTGCTGTGGCTGCTGCCTCCGGTGAAATTATCAATATCAATGATGCTTATACCTGTACTGAATATAACTTTTGTGCTGCAAAAGAAATGGATAAGTTGACGGGATATAGAACTCAATCTGTTTTAACTTTACCGATGAAAAATCATCAGGAAGAGATCAACGGTGTTATCCAGCTTATAAACGCAAGCGATGACCATGGTAATGTTATTCCTTTTGATGATGAGGTACAGCGCGTTACCCATGCTTTGACATCCTTGGCAGCGATTATTCTTACAAATAAACAACTTATTAATGAGATGGAGCATCTCTTTGCTTCATTTTCAAAATTAATAGCCTCAGCTATCGATCGAAAGTCCCCCTATACCGGCGAGCACTGCCGCCGTGTTCCTGTGATAACGATGATGTTAGCAAAAGCATGCCATAATATTAAAACTGGACCGCTCAATGAATTTCATATGGAAAAAGAAGACTTCCATGAACTTAATGTTGCTGCTTGGCTTCATGATTGTGGCAAAGTAGCCACTCCTGAATATGTTATGGATAAACAAACAAAGCTTTCCACTGTATTTGATCGGATTGAACTCATTGAATCCCGATTTGAAATCGCTGCCCGAGATATTTATAGTTCTAAAAAAATAGACGATAGCAACAAGGCTCTTTTATTAAAACAATTAGAGATTGACAGAAACTTTATATGTAAAGCTAATACAGGAGGTGAGTTTTTTGATGATGATAAAATTAACCGCATTTATTCAATTGCCAAACAATATCAAGTATCAATTAAAGGAAAAACACAATCTGTGATCAGTGAAGATGAAGTTTATAACTTAATTATTAAACGCGGCACAATAAACCCCAAAGAACGAAAAATTATCAATAGTCATATGGATGTGACAGTCGAAATGCTGGAATCTATGCCTTTTCCAAAACACTTACAGCGAGTACCAGAATATGCTTGTGGACATCATGAAAAAATGGATGGTACCGGCTATCCAAAAGGTTTAACAAGAGAGCAAATGTCAATTCCCGCTAGAATGATGGCCATTGCGGATATATTTGAAGCACTGACAGCAAATGACAGACCCTATAAACCACCAAAAACCCTTTCTGAAACTTTAACCATTATGGGATTAATGAAGCTCGATAATCACCTAGATCCTGATTTATTTGATGTATTTGTAAATGAAAAAGTATATGAAGGATTTGCTCAAGAACATTTATTACCATCTCAAATTGATGAATTTAATATAAATGATATCCCAGGTTGTGGTAATTTTGATTGCTAAGAGATTAGATGTTTCAGTATGAGTTTTAATCTCGATCCAAAATGACTGCTCCTGTACCTTCTTCTGCTAATGTATCTTCAGGGTTATAAATAGGACAATTTTCCATAGATAGGCACCCACAACCGATACAACCCGTCACAGAATCTCTTAGTTTTTGCATATATGAAATTCTGGCATCTAGTTGTTTTTGCCAATTTACAGATAGTTTTGCCCAATCTCCTTTGCATGGGGTACGTTCATTAGGTAAGTCGGTAAAGGTCTGCTTTATATCATCTAATTTGATACCTATTTTTTGAGCTGCTTTGATTACAGCAATACGCCTTAAAACATCCCTTTTATATCGTCTTTGATTACCTTGATTTCGCCAGCTTCTAATCAAGCCCTTTTCTTCATAAAAATGTAGTGTTGATACTTTAATGCCACAGCGTTTGGCAACATAACCCACCGTTAGGTTTGCTTCCTCTAAATTCATATTGATCTCAGTCTAAATCTTCTATTTTTATAGTTTAATGAAATAACCTCTTGACCTCAAGTTAACTTGAGCTTTTATAGTTTCATCATCAAATAAATAAAAGGATAAAAAATGAAAACATTAAATCAGCAAAAAATAACATCTCAAACCAATACCGGATTTTTAAACGGGTTCATTCGTTTATATAATGAAACTATGGATAGAAAGTAATGTGTATCAAAATACAACAAAGCCACTAAAATGAGTGGCTTTGATTTCAACCAAGAAGGTTAATTTAAGATATTCAAACGACTTCGTTCTCTATTTTTTGTTGTTTAAAATTGAGACTTTCATCATCTTTAGGTAAACGTAATTTAAACTCTCTACGTAATAAATAAAAGCTCACAGAGGCTTGAATACACACAGTTATCACAGATAAATTCCATAGGTTTTCAATGGTAAAATCGCTTTGTTGGGATAACCATAAAGCCGGAATTGCAAAACTAATTAATCGTGTACCTGTACTTATAAATGCTGGCCAGGTATTTCCTAATGATTGAAACATGCCTGAACAGGTAAAAGTAAGGCCTGATGGAATAAAGTTCCAACAAATCATTTGTAAAAACATCGCGCTAATTAATATCACTTCTGGTTCATCAACAAAGCCTTGTACTAAAAATTCAGCTTGGAATAAACATAATAAAGTCAGTAGCGACATCAATGAGCAAGTTAAAATAGCCGACCATTTAAAGGTTTCACGCACCCGTGTAAACTTTTTAGCACCAAAGTTTTGTCCTGCAACCGCAGGTGCTGCAAATGCTAACGCCATCGCAGGTAAAAATAACGACTGCATAATACGTGAGCCTAAACCAAAACCCGCTTGTGCATCAGCCCCAAAGCGTTGGATTAACCAATAAATCATGCCCATATATACAAACATTAAAAAGAACTCACCACCCGCAGGTAAACCAATTGATGAGATCTTTTCTAAACTTTGTGCATTGGGTCGCCATAAAGCAAAGTCTACGCTGATATATTTTTCTGATTTTTTAAAGTACAAACATAAAAGAATTACAGCACATACAACTGAAATTGAACTGGCAAAACCAGCCCCAGCGATGCCCATTGCATGGCCAGTGCCCCAGCCTTCAATCAATATAGGCGATAATATAATATTGATTATGATAGAAACCATTTGTACTAACATGGTTGGTTTAACAATCCCAGTACCACGTAGTGCGGCACTGATAGATACCATTAAAAACTGCAAAGCCATACAAGGTATGAACCAATTTAAATAGCTTAAACCTGCTGTAACAGTATCAGGATCTTGTGATACCATATTTAAATATGAACTTGCGCCAAAATATCCCGCAATGCAAACAATGATACCCACGATACTTGAAGCCATCATAGATTGATTGAATATTAAATTCGCATCTGTTTTATCTTTTCGTCCTACAGCATGAGAAATAGCCGCGGCAGTACCCACATTTAGAATCTGTGTTAAAGCAAAAATTAAAAACATGGCATTACCGGCAAGACTTAATCCTGCTAATGCTGCGCCACCTAATTTACCAACAAAATATAAATCAACTAAGAAGTATAATGTTTGCACAAACATGCCCACCATCATAGGTATGGCCATGGTGATCAAGTGTTTTGGTATTGAACCTTGGGTAAGATCTTTCATTATTTTGGAGCTCGAGTTTCAATTTTGGAGGAGTTTGTATCTGCATGTCAAAACACACAAATAAAACTAAAGATGCACTTTATAGGGTACTGAGTTTAACTACAATGATTTGAGTATTTTAAAATTGTTACAAAATAAAAAACCACTTACTTCAAATAAGTGGCTTTTTAAATAAACGATGGAATTAACGGAAAGTTAACTCGCTGACTGTTCTGCTTTTCTATCTGCTTTTTCTTGGCGGCGTTCATTAATCAAACCTTTAACTTCACCACCGATATGTGACTCACCACGTTGCTCAGCTAAAGTTATTTGGCGTTCACGCTCAGCAAAACGCTCACGTTGTTTGTCAGTCACTTTTTCATGACATCTATGACAACTCACACCTTTTACGTAATGCTCATTTTCTTTTTCAGCTTCAGTTAAAGGGAAACGACATGCAAAACATTGGTCATATTGACCTTGCTCTAAGTCATGATTAACCGCTACTCGGCCATCAAATACAAAACACTCACCTTGCCATAATGTTTC
>Ga0209396_1002586_pt1 | contig 18851 bp, 14 predicted proteins | sample GOMGulsemesocosm_6_FD_184638 | JGI IMG/M metagenome (GOLD analysis project Ga0209396, IMG submission 184638) | Methane-oxidizing microbial communities from mesocosms in the Gulf of Mexico - GOM8C Gulf of Mexico (SPAdes) (version 2) | ecosystem: Environmental > Aquatic > Marine > Cold seeps...
TACAGGTATTAACATAAGTAACGTGGCAGCAATAAACAGCTTGGTTAAGCTGGAGTAGACCACTTTACGTTGCAGTGTTATTTGCCAAAGCCCATAGCCAATGAGTGGCGTAATAAACATCCAGCCGACGACGTTAAAAGGTAAGTGTAAACCAGATCCACCACTATTATGCTGAAAATAGTGCATTCCTATTAACATGTAAGCGGCGAAGGTAATGAAAAATCCTTTTTTCAATGTGCTCAACTGTAAATCCATAATGTACTCTTATTGACCTTTTAACGTATTGGTTTGATGAGTAAATAGCGTTTTTTACTGCTTTATTTTTTTTTCTCTGTTTTGTTTTTATTTTTTTCCAACATGGGTTTCAAGAAGTGTGCAGTATAACTTTCTGCGCATTCACTGATCTGTTCTGGAGTACCAGTAACCAGTATTTCACCACCACCGCTGCCGCCTTCAGGGCCGAGGTCGATAACCCAATCAGCAGTTTTAACTACATCCAGGTTATGCTCGATGATCACTATGGTATTGCCGTGGTCACGCAGTCTGTGGAGAACTTGTAATAACTGTTGGATATCATGAAAATGCAAACCAGTCGTTGGTTCATCGAGAATATACAAGGTTTGGCCGGTATCGCGCTTGGATAATTCTTTCGCCAATTTCACACGCTGAGCCTCACCACCGGAAAGCGTGGTAGCTGATTGACCTAAGCGAATATAAGACAAGCCCACATCCATTAGGGTTTGCAGTTTGCGTGCAATAGGTGGGATCGGAGCAAAAAATTCATTGGCGGCTTCGACTGTCATATCCAGCACTTCGTGGATGTTTTTGCCTTTGTAGCGTACTTCCAGTGTTTCGCGGTTATAACGTTGGCTCTTACAACTATCACAAGGGACGTATACATCGGGCAAGAAATGCATTTCCACTTTAATTAAACCGTCACCTTGGCAGGCTTCGCAGCGGCCACCTTTAACGTTAAAACTGAAACGACCGGGTTTATAACCACGAGAGCGAGCTTCTTGAGTCCCTGCAAATATTTCTCGGATTGCAGTGAAAATACCAGTATAGGTTGCTGGGTTAGAACGCGGCGTACGACCGATTGGGCTTTGGTCGATATCGACCACTTTATCTAATTGATCTAAACCTTCAATTGAGTCATAAGGTGCTGGAACTGCTGTGGTTGCCCCGTTTAATTCGGTGTGGGCTAATTTAAAGAAAGTATCGTTAATTAGCGTCGATTTACCGGAACCAGAAACCCCTGTCACACAAGTCATTACACCTACAGGCACAGAAAGGTCAACGTTTTTAAGGTTGTTACCTCTGGCTCCTTTTAGGTGTACCCATTTATCCGTTAATGGTGTGCGTTCTGCTGGAATAGCGATTTCTTTACGGCCACTGAGGTAATCAGCAGTGAGTGAATTTTTATTATTTAATATATCTTTGAAAGTACCCTGCGCAACAATTTCACCACCATGCACCCCCGCACCTGGGCCAATATCTAATACATAATCGGCAGCGCGGATCGCGTCTTCATCGTGTTCAACGACGATGACGGTATTACCCAGATCACGTAGATGTACTAGGGTTTTTAATAATCGTTCGTTATCTCGTTGATGCAGTCCTATTGATGGTTCATCAAGTACGTACATAACCCCCATTAAACCAGCCCCAATCTGACTCGCTAATCGAATACGCTGCGCTTCACCGCCAGAAAGGGTATCGGCACTGCGCTCTAGGCTTAAATAATTTAAACCAACGTTAACTAGGAAACCTAAACGATCGCAAATTTCTTTGAGGATCTTTTCGGCTATTTGACCTTTCTGGCCAGCTAGTTTCATGTTGTTGAAGAAATCGTAAGCTTCGCCAATCGCCATGGTAGCTATTTGCGGCAATGTTGTTTCGGCTATATAAACGTGGCGCGCTTCTTCACGCAAACGAGAACCAGAGCAAGTTGCACAAGACTTGGTCGTTAAATATTTGCCTAATTCTTCACGCACCGCGTTTGACTCTGTTTCCCGATAGCGACGTTGCATATTAGGAATAATGCCTTCAAATGGATGACGGCGTACTACTATGTCGCCACGATCGTTTACATAGTTAAACTCAATGTCTTCGCCTTCGCTACCGTGCAGAATGTAAGCTTGTACATCGGTAGATAATTCATTGAAAGGTTTCGTTAAGTCAAAACTATAATGCTGCGCTAGCGAAGTGAGCATTTGATAATAATAGAAGTTGCGTTGATCCCAACCACGAATAGCACCACCAGAAAGACTAATGTCTGGATTGATGACCACACGCTGCTGATCAAAATACTGTTGCACACCTAAACCGTCACAAGTATTACAAGCACCTGCTGGATTATTGAAAGAGAAAATACGCGGCTCTAATTCAGCCATGCTGTAACCACAATGTGGACAAGCAAAGTTAGCAGAGAATACGATTGGTTCTATCTTGGTATCGTCCATATCAACGATATAAGCGGTACCGCTAGATAAGTTCAGTGCAGTCTCAAATGATTCCGATAAACGCAGTTGTAAATCTTCACGCACTTTAAAGCGATCGATAACCACTTCAATGGTGTGTTTCTTGTGTAGATCTAATGTAGGAGGATCGGATAAATCACAAACTTCACCATCAATACGCGCGCGGATATAACCTTGCGCTGCGAGATTAGCTAATGTCTTAACGTGTTCGCCTTTACGTGCTTTGACGATTGGTGCAAGTAGCATTAACTTGCGCCCAACTTCTAACGACAATACATGGTCAACCATTTGAGTAATGGTTTGTGCGGCCAGTGGCGCACCGTGAGTTGGGCAGCGTGGCTCACCAACACGGGCAAATAACAAACGCAGATAATCGTAAATTTCGGTGATCGTACCGACGGTCGATCTTGGATTGTGCGATGTGGATTTTTGCTCGATAGAGATAGCTGGAGATAAACCTTCGATGTGGTCGACATCGGGTTTTTCCATCAGCGATAAAAATTGGCGAGCATAAGCAGAAAGGGATTCAACATAACGGCGTTGGCCTTCTGCGTATAAGGTATCGAAAGCCAGTGATGATTTTCCTGAGCCAGACAATCCGGTGATAACAATCAATTTATCGCGCGGTAATTCTACGTCAATGTTCTTTAGGTTGTGGGTACGTGCGCCCCTAACTACGATCTGGTCCATGCATCACTCACACTCGAAAAATAATCAGCTAGTATCGCATAATTTGTTGATTGGTAGGTAGAGTTGTTAGGTCTGAAAACAAAAATACCGCATCGATGACGCGGTACTTTTATTTACAAATGGGTTTAAATTAAGCTGTCCTTAGCCCAAGAAACTGCTTGTAAACGGTTCTTCACTTTGATTTTTTTGAAGACATTATAAAGGTGCGATTTAATAGTATGCTCGCTGACATAAAGTGTATCGGCGATTTCTGAGTTTGATGCGCCTGTCATTAGTTGGCGCAGAATTTCTTGTTCGCGAATGGTGAGTTCGGGTTTTTTCTCACGCTCTATAGTTTTCTCAGAGCGATAAATTGAAATGAGTGAGCTTAATGTTTGCCTTGGCATCCAAAATTCACCTTCAATAATTTTCTCTATACCTTTGCAAACGGTATCAAGTTCATCACGCTTATTGAATACTCCGAAAATAGACGGCCAGGTAGAAATATCTTCCATTGGCGTTGTATCATCAAGGTTTATAAGCGCAAGGCGAAAGCCGCCGTGAAATTGCTTTAATCGGTTCTTTAGTTGTTCTTGTGAAGCGGGGGTTAAATTATCTGTATCAACTAATAGCAGTAGATCATCGTTGATATTAATGTCTTCTAATTCTGTTACTTCCCTTAATTGCGCAACGGGAATATCTAGCTTCACTCGTAAACATGAAACCAAAGTGGCAACTTGTAGGCTAGGTTGTGATAGTAAAATCACATTTGGGTAATCTGACATCTGACTAAGTCCTTTAGTTCGTTTAATGATATCCATATCTCTGAGCATGGCATTATAAAAATTTCCCAGAAAAAATGACTTATTTCAAGTTTGAATTACACTGTGCTGGCATAATATTTATTACCACTAAAGTCTTGGTCAAAAATCATAAGAAAATAGGTTTATTTCTTTTTAAATGGGTAAATCTTAAATCAATACAAGTTAACCTTAGCTACATCATGTTATTGAGTCAACTAGGTATATGACGAGTTGTGTTGTCATGCTCGGCTTAATTTAGTTAACTTGCTGCCTTGGACTCGTTTTTTATGAATATTTTTACTATGTAAAATCAAAAAATCTTCAATAATTGGCTTTTTGTTTTGTCTTTTATTGGCTTGCTAGGATTTTGCAGTTATTTTTTATTTTTGAGTTCATACTAAAGTATGGATGTTGAGATTGGGATCTGGCAAATAATATTTATTTGTCTGAGTATGGACGTGTTAGTATGGCGGCGCGAATTTTGACAGTAAAATGGAACAGTTATGGGTGATGTGGGTTTATCAAAATTAGAACAAAAAGCAGCAATGTCATTGGCTTTGGTGTTTGCCTTACGCATGTTAGGGCTATTTATGATCATGCCTATTTTTGCGATATATGGGCGTGAATTAGACGGTTATTCCCCATTGTGGGTCGGTATCGTTATTGGTGCCTATGGCCTAACTCAAGCTGTTTTACAGATCCCGATGGGGCAATTATCTGATCGAGTTGGTCGCAAGCCTGTGATCATTGGCGGGCTTGTATTATTTTTTATTGGTAGTTTAGTTGCAGCGAATGCTGAATCTGTCTATGGCGTAGCAGTTGGACGTTTCTTACAAGGTACGGGGGCTGTCGCAAGTGCTATTTTAGCGTTGGCTGCGGATGTAACACGCGATCAGCAAAGACCTAAAGTGATGGGCGTCATTGGCGTATGCATTGGTTTGTCTTTTGCTGTGTCCTTAGTCGCGGGTCCTGTGTTGGCTCAATGGGTTGGCTTGTCAGGCATTTTTTATGTAACAGCTGTGCTTGCGTTAGTCGGTATATTAATCGTGCATTATGTGGTGCCAAACTCGACCAGCAAAGCGCCATCTGGTGATGCCAGTAGTAACGCGACAAAATTAAAGGCGATGTTGAAAAACGCACAACTATTACGTTTGGATGCGGGTATTTTCCTATTACATTTAACGTTAACAGCGGTATTTGTGGCACTGCCATTTGAGCTTGAAGGGGCTGGTTTAGTCGGAGATCATCATTGGTGGGTCTATTTTCCTGCGCTGTTATTATCATTCATCTTAATGGTGCCGATGTTGATCATTGCCGCTAAGAAGAAGATGAATAAACAATTTTTCTTATTTGCTATTGCATTGATGATGCTGGCACTTTGCGTTATGGCGTTTGCTGGTGGCAGTGTTTGGTTATTTGCTTTAGCGATAGTTTTATATTTTACAGCCTTTAACTTTTTAGAAGCTTCATTGCCAGCAATGATTTCGATGTCTGCACCGGCTGGTGCGAAAGGCTCGGCAATGGGAATTTATTCGACCAGTCAATTTGCGGGTGCTTTTTGTGGTGGTATTATAGCGGGTAGCTTATATAGCTCACTCGGCTCGCAAGGGCTTTTTTTGGTCATGGCTGTGGTCATGTTGGCGTGGTTATGCATTTCTAAAGGTTTAGAAAATGTTGGTCAAGTCACCGCTCACACTATCTCTGTAGAGATAAAAAACCAGCGTGAAGCAGAATTAATTGCAGAAAAACTAATATCGCTTTCAGGTATTCAGGAAGCTGTAGTAGTATTAGAAGAGCAGGTCGCTTATTTAAAAGCGTCCAAAGATTTTGAAATAGACCAGGCTTTGAACCTGGTTCGTGAACAGCACAGGAGCTAGCATGGCCAGTCGTGGCGTAAATAAAGTAATAATTCTTGGTAATTTAGGTAATGATCCTGAAATCCGCTCGTTTCCAAATGGTGGCGCAGTGGCTAACCTAACTATCGCGACAAGTGAGTCATGGAGAGATAAGCAAACCGGTGAGCAGCGTGAAAAAACTGAATGGCATCGTGTTGCTGTATTCGGTAAGTTAGCTGAAATCGCGGGCGAGTACCTACGTAAAGGTTCACAAGTTTATATTGAAGGCGCATTGCAAACACGTAAATGGCAAGATCAAAATGGTCAAGACCGTTTTACAACTGAAGTTGTTGTACAAGGCTTTAACGGTGTAATGCAGATGATTGGTTCTCGTCAAGGTGGCCAACAAGGTCAAAGTGGCGGCGGTTATAATAACCAAGCACCTCAACAAGGTGGTAATGCGGGTTGGGGTCAACCTCAACAAGCTGCAGCAGCACCTCAAGGCGGATATAATCAAGCTCCAGCACAGCAACAGACTGCGCCTGCTTATAATCAAGCTCCGCAACAAGCGGCTCCTGCTGCTCAGCAAGGCGGATATAATCAAGCACCTACACAGCAACAAGCAGCGCCAGCACCACAACAAGGTTTTAACGAACCTTCGGCTGATTTTGATGATGACATTCCTTTCTAAATCGGAATTAAGTTATTAATTTTTAACTAATTTAAAGCCTCGTATTTACGAGGTTTTTTATTGTCTATAATTATCTGAATCTTGTATATTTGGCATCAAAGATACCGAATATGTTATTTGCTTATGTAAGTGAGATGACTGTCTATAACTTTCCCAATAGGTAATAAATTATGAGTAATGAAATAGAATATACTCCAGCTAAGGTTTGGCAATGGAATTCTGAAAGTGGTGGAACCTGGGCAAGTATTAATCGCCCGATTGCTGGTGCAATTCATGAGCAAGAGTTACCTGTTGGCAAGCATCCATTGCAACTTTATTCGTTAGCGACACCGAATGGTGTGAAAGTAACAATTATGTTGGAAGAGTTATTAGCTTTAGGTTTCACTGGCGCTGAATATGATGCTTTTTTGATTAAGATTGGCGATGGCGATCAGTTTGGTAGTGGTTTCGTGGATGTAAATCCTAACTCAAAAATTCCTGCATTAATGGATAACAGTGCAACGACTGATAATGATAAACCGCAACGAGTGTTTGAATCTGGTGCTATTTTGCTTTATCTTGCTGAAAAATTTGGCGCATTAATACCGAGTGATCCGGTTAAACGTACTGAATGTATGTCTTGGTTGTTCTGGCAAATGGGCAGTGCACCTTATTTAGGTGGTGGTTTTGGCCATTTTTATGCTTATGCACCGATGAAAATTGAATACTGTATCGATCGTTTTACCATGGAAGTTAAGCGCCAGTTAGATGTGCTAGATCGTCATTTAGCTGATAATCGTTATTTCTGTGGTGATGAATACAGCATTGCCGATATTGCAATCTGGTCTTGGTATGGCAGTTTAGTGTTGGGCTATGCCTATGATGCGGCTGAGTTTATTGATGCTGAAAAATATACCCATGTAATGCGTTGGGCGAAAGCATTGCAAGAGCGGCCAGCTGTTAAACGTGGTCGTATGGTCAATCGTACTTGGGGTGAGTTAAATGAGCAACTACACGAACGTCATGCTGCAAGTGACTTTGATAGTCGCACTCAAGATAAATTAGCGGATGCTAACCCGAGCAGTTAGCCCCTAAAAAGTAGATAATATCTGTCTTTATTGAATTATTTTTAAAAGCCTTGTTATTCAAGTTTTTTTTGTATTTTAAGGGGTTATTACTTATGGTCATAAGTTTGTAGGCTGTTAAGTTTACTTAATTTAATATTACTGTGTAATAGATTGGAGTAATGAGCTGTATTTGTAGATTTACTTAGGTTTTATTGTTTGAATAGGACGTATTGTTGCAATTTGATTCTGGTATAGGATGTATAAGGATATATGAAATTTACCAATAAACTTATCGGTTTTATTATTGCTTGTGTGATTTCAGCTATTTTGCTGGTTTTACTTGGTGGTGGGTTTTCTCTGCATCAATTAGCGATAGAAACACAGAAGCAAAATATAGAGCGTGTTATCGATGTCATGGATGAGCAGTTGGCCATAGAGGATAATGAACCACGTTTTGCAATGTGGTTACCAGAGTTATTACGCGGACATTCTGTTTTGCAATTGAGTGTGACCCACAAAGGTCTGATTAAATATGATTTTGATGAATTATCAAATAAAAATGAACATCCTTTATTTATTGATCGAGTCTACAATTTCAAGTTAAAATTACATGATGAATATGAAGCTCGAATTGTCATGCTTTCACCATTTTATGCTATGGATTATCCACTGGTTATGTTGGCGGGGCTTGGTTTAAGCTTATTCATTGCGGTTATTGGTTTATTTACGGCTATCCGACGCATTCGCAATGGCATGGCTGGCGCCGAATTATTGGCAGAACGCAGTTATCGCATTCTTAATGGTGATCACCTTAAGGTTGCGGTTGGTCAAACGGATGAATGGCCTAAATCGACCAGTCGCGCTTTTGATAAATTAATTGCAGATTTAGAAGATACCAAACAAGAGCGTAGTCGTTTTGATTCTTATATGCGTACTAACGCATTTGTAGATACTTCAACGGGTATTGGCAACCGTGACTTTTTGTTAAACCAGCTTGAAGCTATGCTCTCAGATCCCGGTATCCTAGCGGGAACCGTCATTAAAATAGAATTAAGTGAGTTATCACAGCTTAACTTTGATTACGGCGTTGCCCATGTCGATGATATGGTCAAATCGGTAAGTGAATTATTAAGTCAATTTATTGCACGATTTACGGGTTCGGTATTGGCGCGTTATCGTGGTGATCAATTCATTATTTTATTGCCGAGAGTCACAGGACAAGAATCAGAAGTTATTATTAAACAGTTATATAAGTTATTAATTCGTGTCGGTTCATCCACAAATGTGGACTGTGAAGAATTATTTTATGCAGGAGTTGCCATTTATCACTACGGTGAAGATACCGAAGATGTCTTAGAGAATGTTGATCAAGCTTTAAAGATTGCCATACTGCAAGGTTCAGCGGGTTGGTTCCTTTACGAACAAGACGAGCAAGTACCACTTTATGCCAAAGGTTCAGTACGTTGGCGTGGGTTGTTTGAAAAAGCATTCCTACATGACGGTCTTATTTACGAGCATGAAGCCATTATCGGTATGGCAGATAAAGCCTTATTAGGTCATGAAATTGTCCCTAAATTAAGAGACGAAAATAATGATTGGATCCATGCTGGTGTCTTTATGCCGATGGCAGATAAATGTGGATTCGTACGACGGATAGATCAGCAAACGATAGAGCATGCAATCCGCTGCTTAGAACATGGCGAAGAGCTTGATTATGAAGTAAGTATTGATATTTCAAGTTTATTAGATAAACGTTTTATGCGAGCTGTATACCTTGATATAATGCGCTTACCTACACGTCTCAGGCCTCTGCTTAATTTTGAGCTGCATGAATACCAAATTAGTGCCAATTTAACTGCATTACTCGAGCCTTTGCAGAGTCTCAAATCACTGGGTTGCAGTATCGTTGTGGACATGGTCGGACAGGCAGTGGTCGATTCCAGTTATATCAAGAAGTTAAATGTGGATGTAATTAAAATTCACCCGAGTTTGGTGCGTGATTTACATAAGCGTCAAATTAATCAAGTCGCAATTCGCAGTATTCTGGGCGGAACCGTCAATCTAGCCACGTTAGTGGTTGGTGCTGGGATTTATTCTCAAGCAGAGTGGGATGCGTTATTAAGACTTGGAGTACATGCGGGGCAAGGAGAATTTTGCCAAACAATGCACAAATTGAGTTAAAGACATTGCGGTGGCAGGGACTGTTACTAAATTTTGATTATTTGATAATATAGGTTAACGATGCGGTTCCCGTGGATAAAAGACAGTAAGTTAAAAACGAAAGTTGGTTTATTTGTGGCAAAACAACGTATAGACCTTTGTGCCTTAGCAGTCGGCAACCAGAGTGTTGCTGTACTTGATTCTGCGCCATTAAAAGATATTAGTGAGCTACCGGCAATTTTCAGCCAGTTACTAGCCAAACATGAGATAAAAGCGTGTGTTTGTAATGTCGTCTTATCAAATCAATTTTACCAATTGCTGCAAATTGATAAACCTCAGGTTCCCGATGAAGAAATTATCAGTACATTGCCTTTTATTGCTAAAGAGTATATTTCAGAGCCTATCGATAGCGTCGTTTTTGATTATTTTTCGGTGCCGAATCAAAATAAAATTAACCTTGTTTACTCCCCGAAAGTGGTGATTGAGCAAATTGTTGCAGCAGTCAAGTTTGCTCGTCTCGAGTTATTAAATATTGGTGTTGAGGAGTTATCTACAGCAAATTTATTCAAAGTAGATAGCGATGCGGTGCCAAAAGTCACGCAAATGCTGATATCGCAGCAAGATTATCAAGAAGTGATGTTAACGATCATTCATGATAATCAATTGTATTTTTCTCGTCGGTTACGTGGTTTCTCTCGTTTGCGTGATTTAGAGCAGGATCAGTTTGAGTCTGGTTTATTAGATAACTTCAGTTTAGAGATCCAACGTTCGGCTGACTTTGTCGTAAGTCAGTTAAGGATCCCTGAAGTCAAACAAATTAACTTGGCTTTATCCAGCCAAGTGTTAGAGCAGTTAATGACGCGAGTTCAAATTAACTTTACTATTCCATTGGTGCGCATCAGTCATGATTTTATTACTCCTGACATCGATATGAGTTTTCTTCCTGCGATTAGCGGTGCGGTGGAGGATACGCAATGAAAACACGTATTAATTTATATACAGCTGAATTCAAACCGAAAAAAGAGATACTTAATCTTGTTCAACTAATTTCGATAAATATTTTAGTATTGGTTGTTATGTTCACGTTCATATACTTGGCAGTATCGGAGCGAAACGAAATGCAGGCTCAAATGCAACAGTTAGATCAAGATATGAGTGAATTGCGTGAAACCAATAAAGAACTGGCTGAAAAAGCAGCCAAGCATATTAAAAATCCAGGGCTCGAGCAGCAGTTGGTTATATTGAACAGTAGACTGGGCTATCAGCAAGATATCCTTTCACTTTTAAGTGGTTTGTCTGATGTTAAAAGCAGTGGTTTTTCGATTCTAATGCAAGATTTGGCTCGCCTTCGTGACCGAGATATCCGGCTGAAACGTATTCAATTAAATAATAATGAAATAACTTTCGAGGGGTTAGCGAGGTATCATCAAGCTATTCCTCGCTGGGTACGTCAATTCAAGCAGGGAACGTCATTGCAGAATAGAGAGTTTAGTCAGCTACATATCGGCCGTAATGATGATGACACTATCACCTTTACTTTGACCAATAGTGCCAAGAATGAGGACGCGGAATAATGCAACAACAATGGCAACAATTGGCCGATAAGTTTATCCAATTATCGATGCGTGAACGGGTAATGTTACTGAGTGTGATGTTGTTTGGTATTGTGTATTTGTTATATAGCTTTGTAATTGAGCCCGCGAATTTAAAAAGTCAGCGGTTACAAGCGCAAATAATATTGAAAAAGCAGGAAAAAAATCAGCTGACTTTTGATAATTTAGCCTTGTCAGAAACACTGCGCTCAGACCCTAATTCGGCGACGAAAGTACAATTATCACAAACAAAACTCGCATTGAGCCAAACTGCAAGTGAATTGGAATTATTTACTTCTGATTTGATTGGTTCGGCTGAAATGGCGTTGGTATTAGGCGACGTACTTACGAAAGCTAATCAAGTAAAGTTATTAACGGTAGAGTCCTTACCTGTTGTCGTATTGAGCTCTGGTTCAGGGGTAGCGGCAGGCGACAAACAGAAAGATAAGAAGACAGCAGAAAAACAAGTAAAGGCGCCCGTTCACAAAGTGAATATTTATCGTCATAGCCTGCGCATGACATTAACTGGTGAATATTTTGCCATTCAGGCATATCTACAAAGTATTGAAGATTTACCTAAGAAGTTATACTGGCAAGTTTTTGACTATGAATTGGAGGAGTATCCTCAGGCTAAAGTCGTTATGGAGTTTTATACCTTGAGTTTAAATAAGGAATTTATCCGTGGTTAAACAAATTCTACTTTTATTATGGTGTTTTAGCTTTTCTGCATTAGCTGGCAACATGGTTGACCCAACTGGTCCATGGGGAGAGATTAATACAACTACACCACAAGGCAAAAAAATAAAGAAAAGCATGCCGGTATTACAAGCTATCTTTGTTCGCGATGAGTTTCGAATTGCCGTGATGAGTGATAAAGAAGTTCAGTCTGGTGACTGGGTTCGTGGTTATAAAGTACGAATTATCACCGATAATTTCGTGTATTTTTTACGTAATGGCAAAGAATATCGCTTGTCGTTATTTGGCAGTCAAGTTAAGCAATAGGGTTTAAAATTAATGATGAATAAGTTGTATTTTACTATTGTATTAAGTGTGTTTTTAAGTGGCTGTGAGTTGACTCGTAGTCCATTAGGACCCGATGAAATAAAAGCATCACTGCAAGACGAAATTACTAATATGGATTCAAAAGATGCTGATTGGTCTGTGCCTGATGATGTTAATGCTGAGTTATTACCGGACTTACAGAATGGTTTTGGTGCAGGGACAATTGATTCGCGTATTGATGTGCAAGCGAACAGAATTGCAGCAAAACAATTCTTCGGTTCATTACTTAAAGGCAGCAAATATAACCTTGTTATGACGCCGACTGTGAATGGCCGTATTAGTGTATTACTAAATGACGTAACGATAACCGAAGCGATGGATACCGTTGCTGATATGTATGGTTATGATATTAAATTGCAAAATGGTACTTATAAAGTTGATGGCGCGGGTTTGCGTACCGAAGTTATTCCAATGAATTATCTCATGATGAAACGAGGTGGTTCATCAAACAGCAAGATCAGTTCTGGCTATTTGTCTAACTCAAGTAGCTCATCATCAGATAGCGACAGTGATAGCGATGATGACAGTGACAGTGGCAGTAACTCAGGCGGTACGCAAATTAGTACGACTATGGATACTGACTACTGGACTGAATTAGAGAAAACATTAACAAGGTTGACTGAAAATCAAGACGATACCCAAGTTATTGTCAGCCCGCAGAGTGGTTTAGTCACTGTGCATGGTTACCCTAAAGACATCCGTAAAATTAGAGAGTATTTAGCGCAATCTGAACGCCAATTACAACGCCAAGTATTACTTGAAGTGAAAGTAATGGAAGTCAGCCTGAATGATGGTTACGAGCAAGGTATTGATTGGAACATGAATACGCCCGATGTAGATGCTGATTCATCATTTGATTTCAATATTTCAGATATCACCGACATTGCTTCTGGTAAGAGCGTGCTAACGTTGGCGTCAGGTGACTTTAGCGCGGCAATCAGTTTGTTGAAACAACAAGGTGATGTGAATGTATTATCTAGCCCAAGAGTCACGGCATTAAATAATCAAAAAGCGGTGATTAAAGTTGGCAAAGATGAATATTTTGTTACTGATTACTCAACTACGACTAATACAGAAACTAATACGACAGAACAAGATATCACTTTAACGCCATTTTTCTCTGGTATTGCCTTGGATGTCACGCCACAGATTGATGATGAAGGTGGGGTATTACTGCATGTTCATCCATCTATTGTCGATGTTAAGGATTCAATCAAGACTATCTCTGGTGGTGCGACTAATATTACGTTGCCATTGGCATTAAGTGATGTGCGCGAAACGGATACCGTAGTAAAAGCCAAGAGCGGTGAAATTGTCGTTATTGGTGGCCTAATGAAGAGCAGTAATAAGGATCTGGTTGCGAAAGTCCCTTTTCTTGGTGATATCCCATGGTTAGGCGAACTCTTTACCCGACGTTCAAAATCCGCAGTAAAAACTGAGCTGATTATTTTAATCAAGCCGATTGTGGTTGATCAAAATACCTGGCGCTTAGAGCTGGAAAGATCCGCTGAATTATTAGAAAAATGGTATCCAACTGAGTCTGACTCAAGTAACAAAGGTTAATTGATATGACTAATAACTATGTATAAAGCTCACTTCGGGTTGGCTGAAGTGCCTTTTGGGTTAACACCCAATACCCAGTTTTATCATCCCTTAGCACCACATTTTGAAGCGCTGCAAGTATTGACGACTGCGCTCGCCAGTGGTGAAGGGTTTATTAAAGTTACTGGGGAAGTAGGTACCGGAAAAACATTAATTTGTCGTAAATTATTGAATGAATTAAACGATGATTACGTTCTTGCTTATCTACCAAACCCTTATTTAACGCCGAATGAGATGCGTGCTGCTTTAGCCGCTGAGTTGGGTATTACGGATCAGCAGGCTGATCAACACCTGTTAACTACAGCGATAAATAATAGCCTGATTAGATTGTTCAGTGAAAATAAACAAGTTGTATTACTGATTGATGAAGCGCAAATGCTCCCGTTGGAAACACTAGAAGCTCTACGTTTAATCAGTAATCTCGAAACTGAAAATAGTAAATTAATGCAGGTTATCTTGTTTGGTCAACCAGAATTAGATACTCGCTTAGCGGAAGATCATTTACGTCAATTACGTCAGCGTATTACTTTTTCTTATCAATTACGCCCGTTGAAAATTAAAGAGACGGCAAGTTATGTCGAACATCGATTGAGTGTATCGGGATACCGTGGCGCTCCTTTGTTTGAACGTCAAGCTTTAGCATTACTGCATCGAGGCAGCGCTGGCATTCCAAGATTAATTAATATTTTAGCGCATAAATGTTTGATGCTGAGTTACGGTAAAAATCAACGCAAGGTGACGACTAAATTAGTACGCCTTGCCATTAAAGATACAGAAAGCGCAATACCACAAAAAAGAGTCTATATAAAAGCCTTAGCAGTGGTATTCCTGATCGAAGTGACTCTTGTCGCTTGGTGGATTAAAGAGGGTGCGTTATGAGTGTCATTAATCAAATGTTAAAAGACTTGGAAAAACAAGAACAAGTTACTGCGCCAGTTACTACAAACTCACCAGTAAGCTTATCAAGTGAAAGTAAGTTTAGTAGACCGGTTATCGCTTTATCTGTTGCTATTATATCTATAGCTGTTGGTAGCGGATTTATGTTTTGGAAGAAACATACAGATGGAGAGCTGGCTGTTGTAGCTAATGTGCAGTTACTGCAGCAGTTACAAGTAGAAAAGCAACAAGTAGCTGAGCAATTACAACCTGTAGTAACGACCACTCACATTATAGCTAAGCCAAAAACTGAACAAGTATCAGTTCAAGTAGATACAGATATTGTTGAGGTTATTACTGCTCCGATAGCTATTATACCCGAAGAAAAGGCTGTAGCTTTAAACGCGGAGTTACCCGTTTTAGAGCCTACTGTTAATAGTCAAGCTGCAAAATTAGTAGAACCGCCGATAGATTCGCTTGAGTCAAAAGTTGTTATTAAGCAAGTTAAACGTACGCCAGCTCAGCAAGCCGCTTTGTACCAACAACAAGCTGAAGATGCATTTTTTACGGGTGATAGTGAAAAGGCTAAACAACGTTTTCAACAAGTACTCACGTTACAAGCGGATAATAATTCCTCGCGAGAACAACTTGCCGCCATTCTATTTGGTGAGAAACGCACTAAATCAGCCGTTAACTTGTTACAGCAAGGTTTGAGTATCTCTCCTGAATACGCTAATTTCAGATTAATGTTAGCGCGTATTTATATGAAAAATAATGATAAGAAGCAGGCATATTATTACCTGAGACCATATCAACCAGAAGTTATCGGCAACCTTGATTATTATGCGTTGCTGGCTGGATTAGCACAGAATTTAGCAGATCTTGATGTCGCATTAATGGCTTATTCAAAATTAACTGAAGTTGATCCTAATCGCGCTAAATGGTGGCTAGGTTTAGGTATAACGGCAGATAAACTACAGCGTTCCGCATTCGCATTAAATTCCTATAAAACAGCACAAGCGATGGGGCAACTTTCAGCCGCTTCACGTAAATATATTGATGCTCGTATCGCTCTGTTGGAGAAATAAATATGGCGCAGTTGAAATTAAAGCAGCGACTCGGAGATCTGCTTGTTGGTGAAGGTATTATTGCTGAAGAGCTGTTAATGCAAGCACTGAAAGAACAGCGTAACACGGGTAGAAAATTAGGTGCGACATTAATTGAACAGGCTTTTATTACTGAAGAGCAGCTAGTTAATTTCTTATCTCAACAATTGAATATTCCATTCCTAGATATTTCGATTATGGATATTGATCCACTCGTTGTTGCTAAATTACCTGAAGTTCATGCTCGGCGTCACCGTGCTTTAGTTGTTAAAGCAGATCCTGAGACGGTTATGATTGCCCTGAGTGATCCTGCTGATTTGAATGCTGTTGAAGCTGTTTCTAATTTACTTTCAGCTTATCAACTGGAATTTGCAATCGTACGTGAGAGTCAGTTATTACCTGCTTACGATCGCTTATATCGCCGGACAAAAGATATTGAAGCGTTCGCTGGTCAATTAGAACATGAACATAAACCCAATCAAGAATTTGATATTTTTCGTGATGTTGAAGATGAATCAAATGAAGCGACGGTGGTTAAGTTTCTTAATTCGGTATTTGAAGATGCCGTCCAAGTCGGTGCCTCTGATGTTCACATTGAACCGGATGAAAAAGCCTTACGGATTCGGATGCGTGTCGATGGGGTTTTACAAGAAAATATACTAAATGAAGTAGCGATTGTTCCAGCCTTAGTATTACGTTTGAAATTAATGGCTAGTTTAGATATTTCTGAAAAACGCCTGCCACAAGATGGACGTTTTAACCTTAATGTACGTAATCAATCAATTGATGTACGTATGTCGACTATGCCAGTGCAACATGGCGAGTCGGTGGTCATGCGTTTACTCAACCAAGATGCGGGTATTTTTAAACTCGAAAGCACTGGTATGCCGGATATATTGATCCAGCGTTTACGAAGTTTGATCTGTCGCCCGCATGGTATGGTCTTGGTAACAGGCCCTACTGGTAGTGGTAAAACTACGTCGTTATATGCAGCGCTGAGTGAATTAAATGCACCGGGTAAAAAGATAATTACTGCTGAAGATCCTGTGGAATATCGCTTGCCCCGCATTAGCCAAGTGCAAATTAATCCTAAAATTGGTTTAGATTTTGCCAGTGTTTTACGTGCTTGTTTACGTCAAGATCCCGACATTTTACTTGTCGGTGAGATGCGTGATAAAGAAACAGCTGAAATTGGTTTGCGTGGTGCATTGACAGGTCATATGGTGTTATCAACACTGCATACTAATGATGCTGTAACCAGTGCTTTACGTCTTATGGATATGGGCGCACCAGGGTATTTGATTGGCGCTGCGCTGCGAGCTGTCGTTGCCCAACGTTTAGTGCGTAAACTTTGCGATCAATGTAAAACAGAGCAAGTGCTGACTCATGGCGAGCGGAAATGTTTAGAGCGTATTGGTAAAGAAACACTCAGCTCGGCAAATTTCTATAAAAGTATGGGTTGCCAGAGCTGTAACTATACAGGTTATCGTGGTCGTATTGGTGTATTTGAATTATTAGAATTAAATGATGATATGTCTGATGCGTTGCGTCGCGAATCACCTGGTGAGTTTGCTGTTCATGCAAATAAAAGTCCGCATTATCGTCCATTGGTTCATTCTGCATTAGATTATGCTCAGCAAGGTTTAACATCAATTGATGAAGTGATGAAATTGGCGGATGAAGTGATCACTGATGATGACCATCTAGAACCTGCGAATGATGACCATCTAGAACCTGCGAATGATGCGCCATTAAATGATCAAAAAACAGATATAGGCAATGTACCTACTGAGATGGTAAACGAAGTGCGTGATGTTGACTTTGATAATGTAAGTGTGAATGACAATGATATTGCGGGTATCTTAAAACTGGTGAGAGCGGTTCGAGCGCTAAATTGATAAGTATTGACATAACATTGACAAGGCTCAGGACATAATTAATGCCACATTTTAGTTATAAAGGTCGAGATAGACAGGGGAAAGCTGTTTCAGGGCAACAAGAAGCACAAAACCAAGATGCATTAGTTGAAGCGTTAATGCGTAAAGGCATTATTCCAGTATCGATCAAATCAGTACGTGGTGAAGCGAATCATGTGGATTTTACGAGTCTGTTTTCACCAAAGATCCCGTTGGCAGAACTGGTTATTTTTGCTCGGCAAATGTATTCATTGACTAAAGCAGGTATTCCTATGATCAGGGCGATCAAAGGACTCTCTGAGTCGAGTGCCAATGCGAAGGTGAAACAAGTATTGAATGAAGTTGTTGGTTTATTGAATAACGGTAATACTTTGTCTTCGGCTATGCATGCCCATCCGACCGTGTTTACACACATTTTTGTTTCCATTGTGCGCGTTGGTGAAAATACTGGTCGTTTAGATGATTCGTTTTTGCAAATATCTAATTATTTAGAGTTGGAGATGGATACGCGTCGACGAATTGTTAGTGCAACACGTTATCCGGTATTTGTACTAGTTGCGATTGTTTCGGCAATGGTGATATTAAATATCTTTGTGATTCCGACTTTTGCCAACATGTTTAGTAAGTTTGGTGTTGAGCTGCCATGGGCAACTCGAGCCTTGTTAGCTTCATCGGCATTCTTTGTAAACTATTGGCACATATTATTAATCTTCACAATAGCGCTGGTTGTAGGGCTAAAATATTACGTCACGACTGAAAAGGGAAAATATCAGTGGGGCTATATTCGAATACGGATGCCTGTTGTTGGCTCGGTAATCGAAAAAACATTACTGGCACGTTTTGCACGTAGCTTCTCCTTGATGCTACGTGGTGGTGTTCCACTTAATAACAGCTTATCTTTGGTTGCTTCGGCAGTAGATAATGCTTGGATGGAGCAGCGCATTTTGGCAATGCGTGCGGGTATTGAACAGGGTAAAAGTTTAACTATCACTGCAAGTGAAAGTGGTATGTTT
>Ga0209396_1002593_pt1 | contig 18818 bp, 14 predicted proteins | sample GOMGulsemesocosm_6_FD_184638 | JGI IMG/M metagenome (GOLD analysis project Ga0209396, IMG submission 184638) | Methane-oxidizing microbial communities from mesocosms in the Gulf of Mexico - GOM8C Gulf of Mexico (SPAdes) (version 2) | ecosystem: Environmental > Aquatic > Marine > Cold seeps...
AGGAAGTCTCGAGTGTATCCATCATCTTAAAAGATACAGTTTTTCAGCTGATGTTTCGATCACTTGTTAGCAGCATAAGATATTTTTACAATTATGTAAAAATATTGACATAAAAATATCATTATGTAAAAATTTAACCAAAATATTTTAAGGTTGTAATTTTCAATCTGAACCTGTCTTTCAAGCCCTCAAAGCAGCAAAGTAAATATCAGTATTGTGAATAGATTAGTTGTGTAGACAATTTCGTTTGATGTCTCCACCATTTAAACAATCAATTTAGAGAGTGTAAAAGTGCCTGATTTAACGCATCAAAACATAGCTAATATCATTAATCCAAACGGCAAGTCTGATTTTGTGCTTATTTGTGAACACGCCAGCTGTCATATCCCTGAGCAATATCAAGATTTGGGTCTAACACAGGATCAAATTCATACTCATATAGGCTGGGATATTGGTGCACAAGCGTTAAGCGAAAAGTTAGCACTGCAACTTGATGCCCCCCTTATTGTCCAAACTCACTCTCGATTACTCTACGACTGTAATCGTCCTCCGAGCTCCAAAACCGCTGTGCCTAGCAAGAGTGAATCCACGCATATTCCGGGTAATTCCGCGTTAAGCTCACAACAAAAACAAGCGAGAGCGGATGCATTCTATTACCCTTTTCATCAGAGCATTAGTGAATTTCTAGATACACGAGCGGGTAAAAATACTTATATTGTGACTATTCATAGCTTTAATCCTATCTATAAAGGCGTTGAACGCTCTTTAGATATGGGGATTATCCATGACTTGGATACAGCGTGGGCCGAGAAGCTGACCTTGGCTGCCCAGTCTATAAACGATGTGCAGACTCTTTTGAATGAGCCATACAGTGCTGCTGATGAAGTCACCCATACGTTGCAATTGCATGGTACTAACCGATCTATACCAAACGTTATGATAGAAATAAAGAACAACGTAATAGATTCTTCAGCGGGTCAACAGAAATATGCAGGTCTACTGAAACAGCTTTTACAACACAATCCTCCTTAAGCTGTAGAGAATAGTCGCTAAAAGTTGTAAGTTAGTTCTAATACATAGCGCGAAAAAGAGCTGATATGAACAAACGTGACTTCATTAAAAAAGCGGGCTTAGGAGCTACAGTTACAGCGACTACTGTGATAACCACACCTTTTGTCCTGGCAACAGGCAAACCGATCAAATGGCGCTTACAAACCTATGCGGGGGCTTCTCTTGCAGAGCATGTGATAAAACCATCAATTGATGCCTTTAATAAAGCAGCCAATGGTGAAATGGTTATCGAGCTCTACACCGCCGATCAACTAGTGCCTACCAGCGAGCTATTTAATGCAATGCAACAAGGCACAATAGATGCCGTACAATCCGATGATGACTCTATTTCTGCGCCTGTCGATGTGTCCGTTTTTGGCGCTTATTTTCCGTTCGCTTCCCGCTACTCGCTAGATGTTCCAACGTTATTTAACCACTACGGTCTCAACGACATATGGGAGGAAGCCTACAGTGAAGTAAAAGGCGTTAAATGGCTTAGCGCCGGAGCCTGGGACCCTTGTAATTTCACCACCAAAGACCCGATTCGCCATATTGAAGATTTAAACGGTAAACGTATATTCACTTTCCCAACCGGTGGCAATTTTTTAAAGAAATTTGGCGTTGTGCCAGTCACACTCCCATGGGAAGATGTTAAAGACGCCATGATAAGTGGTGAATTAGATGGCATCGCTTGGTCGGGAATCACTGAAGCTTATACGGTTGGTTGGGCTGATGTGAACAACTACTATCTTACCAATAACATTTCTGGCGCTTGGAGCGGATCTTATTTCGCCAATGAAGAGCGTTGGAACGAACTTCCTGCACACCTACAAACGCTGTTTAAACTCTGTATAGACAGCTCTCACTATTACCGCCAACACTGGTATTGGTGGGGCGAGGCACATTATCGCACCACAGGTGGTAAACTAGCACTCACGACTATCCCTGAAGATGAATGGAAAGCCATAGAAACAGCTGCTTACGAATATTGGGATGAAATTGGCGCAAAAAGTGATCGCTCGGCTAAGATCGTGAGCATACTCAAAAACTATGCTGTCACGATGCAAAATGCCGGTGCTCCCTATCGTTATTAGGGCTCACTAGCTCTATTTAGCCCCTCGCCATTGCTAACAAAAGTAACTCTGCGATGAGCTAGACTAAGTCTAACTCATCGTTATAAGTCAATACGATCCACCTGCGCCAAGGGCAACATTAACGCTGTTTATTAACTAGCAGTCATTGCCTGCCTAATACGCAACACCGGTCTCTCGTCTATAAAGATATGAATAATCGCTGTGAGCAATGCAATGATAGCAGCGCTCCACCATACGATATCGTATGAACCTGTATCGTCATAGAGATACCCACCTAGCCATACACCGAGAAACGACCCTAGCTGATGATTTAAGAACACGATACCGTACAACGTACCCATATATTTCAAACCAAACATCTGCGCCACTAACCCCGATGTTGCAGGTACTGTCGCTAACCAGAGAAACCCCGTCACCATGGAAAAAAGATAGACAGAGGTTAACGAAATGGGATAGATCATGAACGCCGCTATTGAGATTGCTCTAAAGAAATAAATCATACCTAATAAATTTTTCTTTGAGTGCACACCTGACCATTTACCAAATAAGACACAACCGATGATATTAAAGAAGCCAATGAGTGATAAACAAATCACTGCAACTTGACTGTCAAAGCCTTTGTCATGTAAGTACGAGGGCATATGTACGGTAATAAATGCCAACTGAAAGCCACAGACAAAAAAGCCCGCGATGAGCAGCCAATAATGAATATTACCAGTGGCCTCTTTTAGTGCTTCTTTCATGGTTAGATCATTGTTGACCTCTTGTGTTTTTTGCACTCCTTTATCTTTAGCAAAAGGAAGTGCCAATGCCACCATGGCCAGTGCGCCAAACGCTAGCAATAGCATCGTAAATTGCCAGCCAAAACTTGATATTAGCTCTTGTGCGGCGGGGATAACTAAAAACTGCCCGGCGGATCCTGCCGCTGTACCTACGCCGAGTGCAAGTGCCCTTTTCTCTGGCGCTACTAATCGTGCAATCGCCGGTAACACAACACCGAAACCAGTGCCCGCAATCCCCATACCAATTAATAAGCCCGCCGCCATATGTAAACCAAAAGCAGATTCAGCAATTGAGGTGAAATATAAACCTGCTGCATAGATTATGGCGCCAATCACTAACGTTTTAAACGTACCAAATCTGTCGGCAAACGCCCCGGCTACGGGTTGAAATAACCCCCAACACAAATTTTGCAATGCCAGTGAAAAAGCAAACACTTCACGACCATAGCCAAACTGCTCTGAGATAGGCGTCAGGAAAAAACCCATTGATGAGCGCAAACCAAAGTTCAACACCAGCAGTAGGCAGGCAAACACCATTAATGAGCTAAATAATTTTTGAGTATTGGACACTATAGTCCCCTTCTATTGTTTGGGCTAATACGATCGACTTACTTGATCCACTTAACCAGATCTTCAGCATAATAAGTGATGATTAAATCACAGCCCGCGCGCTTAAACGCCGTCATCGTTTCAAGTACAATTGACTTCTCATTGATCACGCCTGCCGCTGCTCCTGCTTTGATCATGGCGTACTCTCCACTGACCTGATAGACAGCTAACGGTAACGCACTGTGCGCTTTTATGTTCGCAATGACATCCAAATAAGCAAGCCCTGGTTTTACCATTAAGATGTCGGCGCCCTCCGCTTCATCTTGCATTGATTCAGCCAGCGCTTCACGCGGATTAGCTGGGTCTTGCTGATAAGTATTACGAGTACCTTTAAAACTTGAGTCAACTGCTTCTCTAAATGGGCCATAAAAAGCTGAGGCAAATTTGGTGGAGTAACTCATCACCGGAATATGAGAAAACCCGGCTGAATCTAATGCTTCTCGAATGGCTGCAATCATGCCATCCATCATGCCTGAAGGCGCTATCATATCAACGCCGGCTCTCGCACAGCTAATGACTTGCTTTTGCAGATTTTCAAGGGTCAGGTCATTATCAACATCATCATTGGTAACAACGCCACAATGGCCGTGATCCGTGTACTCACAAAAACAGTTATCACTAATCACTAACATTTGCGGCACCGCGGCTTTGGCAATTTTGATGCACCTTGCCAATAACCCGTTTTCATCCCAGCTATCTGTACCACAATCATCTTTGTTGTGAGACACACCAAACAAAATAATCGCTTTCACCCCATTATCCCATACTTGTTTAACGCGTTGTTCAAGCATTTTTTCAGGAATACGATCCACACCAGGCATGCTTTCTATCGCTACCGGCGTATCTATTTGCTCTTCAATAAACAATGGCAAGATAAAATCGTTAGCGTTTAAGTAAGTTTGGCGAGTAAGATCACGTAGTACTTGAGTACGACGTAAACGTCTAAAACGAAAAGAGGGAGTAACAGTCATATTTTGTGGCTCTTAAATTACAGTATAAAATGGCAATTATGTGGTACATCTGAAAGCGATCTAAAAATTAGTTCGCCGCATCCTTCGCTGCATTTTGAATAGCTTGACCACCCTTTTTTAAATCCTTACCTAAACCTTCAACAGTACTGCAGGCACTGATAGCCATTAGTACAGCACTTAAAACGGCGAGTTTTTTAAACGTTTTCATAATTTTATCCATACTCGGTAGCTGAGTTAACTCGTTTTCATGCAAAAACATGGTCGTCGCGAGAGCGATTCAATCATTCAAGATGAGCACTACTAGATATGGGCGTTTGGTTATTCCAAACAACTGAATCTAGGGGTATTCAGACTGGATCAATGAGACGTTCGCAGCAGGCGACTGTTTCTGGATGAAAATGAACTATGATACTGCTGAAATTGAACTTGTACAGTATTCTATGCTTTTTTTCATAGCAGATAAAAAAGCTTTAACTGTCAAAGTAGTTACTTGCTAGGTGATCTATTAAAATTCATAGATTACAACTTATCAATAATACATTTTGACGCATCCAAAAAAATGATTTTCACACCTGTTTTAGATAGCGGAAGGTTAAGTTAATTCTAGGTTGGCTAATATTTTTTCGCGCCGGCAAACTATGCTCCCAAAAGCGTTGCATTTCACCTGACATAAGCAGTAGCGAGCCGTGTGGCAGCTCAAGTGTAATATCTGCTGCTTTTTTCTGACGATGGCGTAATTTAAAGCTACGCTGGGCGCCCAAACTAATTGAAGCAATCGCGGGACACTCTCCAAGCTCTGGTTCATCATCACTGTGCCAGCCCATTTTATCAGCCCCATCGCGATAGAGATTAATCAGCACAGCATTGAATGTCGTTTGCGTGAGTGCCTCTAAATAGCGTTTCAATTGTAACACTTTAGGATGATATGGTTGTGCTTGCAGTGTTAAATTTGAATATTGATACTGCAAATTATTCTCTGATTGATAGCAATGCAAACGCGGCATTAAATGTGATTTGCCGTACACCGTAATTTCATCGTGTCGCCAGGGAAGCTCTTTTTGAAGCTGCTCAAACAGAGAATCTGCTTGAGCAATGCTTAGAAACTGCGAATCATAATCTAACTGAGCATCTATGATTGGCAGTGACTCAAGCGCCATACTTAAGCATCTACGCTATCAAGAGCTTGTGAGATATCGCCAATGATGTCCTCTATATTTTCGATCCCGACTGAGATACGTACCAAATCTTCACTCACCCCGGCCATATACAGCTCTTTAGCATCAAGTTGGCGATGCGTGGTGGTCGCTGGATGACAGGCTAAGGATTTTGCATCACCAATGTTCACTAGCCTCAATACCATTTGTAGTGCATCAATAAACTGCGTGCCACCAGCAAGACCGCCTTGTACGCCAAAGCTTAAAATGCCCGATGCCTTGCCACTACAGATATTTTGACAGCGCTGATAATAAGGACTGTCTTTAAGACCGGCATAATTTACCCAGCTCACCTTAGGGTGCTGCTGTAAAAAGGCCGCTAACTTCTCAGCGTTTTCACAATGGCGTTCCATACGCAGACCTAAAGTTTCCAGTCCCTGTAATATTTGAAAAGCATTTAATGGGGAAATAGCCGCACCTGTATTGCGCAGCGGTACTACGCGACAGCGACCAATATAAGCCGCTGGACCAAAAGCTTGTGTATAGATTACACCGTGATAAGAAGGGTCCGGAGTATTCATAATTTCAAAGCGCTCTTTATTTTCCGCCCAATCAAATTTACCAGAATCTATTATAATCCCCCCGATTGAAGTACCGTGCCCGCCGATATATTTGGTTAAAGAGTGCACTACGATATCAGCGCCGAGCTCAAATGGGCGGCATAAAAATGGCGTCGCCACCGTATTATCAACAATTAATGGCACACCGTGTTTATGGGCAATGGCTGCTAGTTTTTCGATATCAACGATATTACCCATTGGGTTACCAATAGACTCACAAAAAACCGCTTTGGTATTTTCATCAATCGCCGCATCAAAGGCCTCTAGATCATCAGCGGATATCAAACGCGCCTCAATGCCCTGTTTTGGGAAAGTATGCGCAAATAAATTGTAAGTGCCTCCATAGAGCTGGCTGGTACTGACAATATTATCGCCCACTTCGCAAAGGCACTGTATCGCGTAAGTAATCGCAGCCATACCCGAAGCTACCGCTAACCCTGCGATTCCACCCTCCATCGCAGCCACGCGCTGCTCAAGCACATCGGTAGTCGGATTCATGATACGCGTGTAAATATTGCCGGGCACTTTTAAATCAAATAGATCCGCGCCGTGCTGGGTACTGTCAAAAGTGTAAGAAGAGGTTTGATAAATTGGGACAGCAGCCGCTTTTGTGGTCTGCTCAGATTCATACCCATGATGTAGTGCCAACGATTCTAACTTCATTATTTACTCCTTCAAATATTGATACCAGTGCCATTTAAACGCTAGTTACGCGCTATACAGTCATGAGAGTACCAACAAAAGGTTAAACAAAATAGTCACTTACTGGTTAAATAAAGTTGTCTTAATAAATGTCGCTATTTATTTTCTTCTAATTTCTTTAATAAAGATCCCCAGGGCAAGCCATTCGCTTTGCTCATCTTCACTTTGTGAAGCGGGGTATTTCAAGTTTCATTGGTGTTAACAATTTTACGCGCCAAGGGCCGGGGAATTAAACCCATGATGATTTACACTGCGCCTAATTCATCTCTAATCAACAACCTCGCAGCAAGCTGCGAGGAATTAAACCTATGAAGATTTACGCTCCGCCTGATTCATCTCTATTAAAGAGACACTCAGAGGGTTTGACGCCCTGAGTGAACTTTCTTATACCTGCTGGTACAATTGCGAGCCCGCATCCTTAAATTCTTGCGCTTTCTCTCGCATGCCTTTTTTAGCTTCTTCGCTGATTGCCGCTATTTCAGAATCATCTAACTGGCGAACTTCTTGACTGATCTTCATCGAGCAAAACTTCGGACCACACATCGAGCAAAAATGCGCGACTTTTGATGATTCTTTAGGCAAGGTTTCATCGTGATAAGTGCGAGCAGTATCAGGGTCTAAACCTAAATTAAACTGATCTTCCCAACGAAACTCAAACCGTGCTTTACTCATCGCATTGTCGCGAATTTGTGCACCTGGATGACCTTTTGCTAGATCTGCCGCATGTGCCGCCAATTTATACGTAATGATGCCTGTTTTCACATCATCTTTGTTAGGGAGTCCTAAATGCTCTTTTGGTGTCACATAACAAAGCATCGCACAGCCAAACCAGCCGATCATCGCGGCCCCTATACCCGATGTTATATGGTCGTAGCCCGGGGCTATATCCGTGGTTAGTGGCCCTAACGTATAAAAAGGCGCTTCATCACACTCAGCTAGCTGCTTATCCATATTTTCTTTAATCATGTGCATTGGCACGTGACCAGGTCCTTCTATCATGACTTGTACATCGTGCTTCCAAGCGATTTTGGTCAGCTCGCCAAGCGTTTCTAGCTCGCCAAACTGGGCTTCATCGTTAGCATCTGCAATTGATCCAGGTCGCAGCCCATCACCGAGTGAGAAAGAGACATCGTAGGCTTTACAGATTTCACAAATTTCTTCAAAGTGAGTGTAGAGGAAGTTTTCTTCATGATGAGCTAAGCACCATTTTGCCATGATGGACCCACCACGTGAGACAATACCTGTCACGCGCTTGGCGGTCATAGGCACGTAGCGAAGCAATACACCGGCGTGAATGGTAAAGTAATCAATGCCCTGCTCTGCCTGCTCGATTAAAGTATCACGAAAGATTTCCCAGGTTAGATCTTCTGCAATGCCATGTACTTTTTCAAGCGCTTGATAAATAGGCACTGTGCCGAGCGGTACGTGTGAGTTACGCACTATCCATTCACGGGTCTCGTGAATATTTTTACCCGTTGATAAATCCATAATAGTGTCAGAGCCCCAGCGCGTACCCCAGGTCATTTTAGCCACTTCATCTTCTATTGAAGAACCTAGCGCTGAATTGCCGATATTACCGTTAATTTTCACTAGAAAATTACGCCCGATAATCATCGGCTCTACTTCAGGGTGATTGATATTGGCGGGGATGATAGCGCGACCACGAGCCACTTCTTCACGCACAAACTCAGGTGTGATTTCGTTGGGTAAATTCGCGCCAAAACTTTGCCCTGGATGCTGAAAATTAAGTTCTGGGTTGAGCTTAGCTTCAACCAACTTCATGTTCTCGCGGATCGCGATGTATTCCATTTCAGGTGTAATTATGCCTTTTCGAGCATAGTGTAACTGCGTGACATTGCAGCCCTCTTTGGCTTTGCGCGGTTTACGCTCTAAATTAAAACGCAGTGAATCTAAGCGCGAATTGGCAGCACGCTCAAGACCGTATTGCGAGGATAATCCATCAAGTAACTGTGTATCATCACGTTCTAATATCCAATTCTCTCTGACAGAGTTTAAGCCTTTACGCACATCGATAATCACATTTGGATCAGTGTAGGGACCTGATGTGTCATACACCATTACCGGTTCATTTTTTTCAACCAGTGCTTCTTTACTAAATGATGCGGGTGAGTCTGCCAATTCGATAGCGCGCATAGGCACTTGAATATCTGGGCGGCTACCTTGAATATAAACTTTTTTTGAGCCTGGAAAAGGTTTGATCGACTCTTGGTCTACCACAGCGGTAGAACTGAGATGGGTACTGGAAATAAGATTGCTCATGGGTGGTTCCTCTTTGTCAACATCGGCTTCAGGTCACTGAATTATTATTTAATGTCGAGTCAAGAGGCACAGGTGAAATACAGACCTGCGAAGCTATTATTTTACTGCGCATCGTTACACATAAAACCATAGCTATAGCTATCGTTTTAAATTTGTTACTAAGCTCAAAAAAAATAGACAAAAGCTGAGAAAGAAAAATACAGCTGCATTAGTATCGCTTGTTTCCTACGCCGGTATTAACCGGATCAGGTTCGCGGGTTGGTTTTCACCTCTCGTCCTCTGCCAATAAAAAATATTGGCAAAAGAACCCCGACAAGACATTGCAAACACTATAACCGCTATCTAATAAAAGTCTATCAAAGCAACAATATTTATTTAAAAAAATTACTAATTATCATTTAATGCAAATGCTGTTTATGTTTTTGGTATTGCTGATATAACGCTTGATACCGCTGTACATTTTCGCTGATCGGTTCTATTTTCGATCCAAGTAAAAATTTCACCCCGTTGTCGCAGATATCAGCCATTGATGCGATATGCTTATGAAAAACCTGATAACTCCACTGCGCTTGTAACGCTGCACCCAGTGCTGCCGCTTCGCTCTCAGCGGGAGTTACTACGGGTAAATTAATCATATCAGCTATCATCTGTCGCCATTGCAAACTGTTAGACCCACCGCCAATCAATCTTATTTGTTTTGCGGATAATCCTTTTTCTTCAAGTAGATGGTAACCATACTTAAGACCAAGGCTCACCCCTTCAACGGCCGCCCTCAACAGGTTTTCGCTTTTTAGATTCTGCTCATCCATCCCTAGCAGAGTACCTTTAGCTTGCGGTAAATCAGGTGTACGCTCTCCGCTAAAAAAAGGTAGCATCATTAGACCTTGTGCGCCGATGCCTGAGCTTTTCAGTAGGTGGTCAACTTGTTTGTTAGGCACGTTCATTAGCTGTTGCACACTGGCAGTCACATTGGTGAGATTCATGGTGCAAATAAGCGGTAACCAGTGATTTGTACTGTTACAAAAAGTGGCTATCTGACCGCTCTCATCACTGACAAAGGTTTCACTGGTCGCTGCAACCGTACCTGACGTACCTAAACTAATAGTCACAATCCCCTGCTCTACATTCCCAGTACCTATTGCTCCCATCATATTATCACCGCCGCCGCTGGATATAATAATCCCTGGTTTAAGGCCAAGTACTTGTGCTGCATTTGCACAAAGCTGCCCCGCCACTTGATGTGCATCGATTAAGTTCGGTAAAGCATCAATTAGAGACTTGGAATCATCAATGGCACTCAACACTTTTTGCGACCAACATTTATTCCTTATGTCGAAAAACCCTGTGCCTGAGGCATCCCCTGCCTCCATACTTTTCTCACCACTCAACCAAAAATTTATATAGTCATGAGGTAATAAAACACTGCGTATTTTGGCATAGTTTTCAGGTTCATGATGTTTTAACCATAAGAGTTTAGAAGCGGTATACCCTGTTTTTAGCTTAGTGCCAATCAATTTAAAAACAGCACTATCACCGCCCAAGCTCTCAATCAATGCTGCGTTTTCACGGTAAGTTGAAGTATCACACCAAAGTTTAGCAGGCCTAATCACTGTATCAGTTTCATCCAGTATCACTAAACCGTGTTGTTGACCTGATACACCAACCCCCTTGATAGCGCTCGGGTCAACATCACCTGTTTGTAAAGCTTGCTGCATTGCACTTGAAAGGGCTGTAATCCACCAGTTAGGATCTTGCTCTTTTGTACCATCACTGCTCGATACTAACGCATGTGGTGCCTGCCCTCTGGCAATGACTTTTCCCAATGTGACATCAAAGATAACCACTTTGGTACTTTGCGTGCCGCAATCTATGCCTACAAACATGATATTCTCTCTTTTAATTAAAAACGCCCAAAGGGGCGTTAACAAGTGCTCATTCAGTAACGCAGCCGCAGTAGACACCTGTTTCTGGATGGGAACTAACTATACTCAATACTAATGAATACTAACCTACTTAAATATAACGGCTTAGGGAAGTAGCGAATAAGTCCCCAGATTTTCCCTGTGGATAACTAAGCGGTTAAATCCGCGGAAGAATGCGAAGTGAATGGCTGGTCCTTCATGAACTTTCTGACAAAGGAGTTGACCGCTTAGAGATCCACCCTTCGGGGCGTCTGGGACTTGTTCGCTACTTCCTTAGTAACCCAATGCACTAAGAGTTTTAGCTGGGCCTAAGGAATTCAAACTGATCAATTGACTTTGAACGCACTCAATAAACACTTCAGAGCGAAGTACTTGATCACCAAAAACATCTTCAATTGCTAGAAAGTTTGTGACCAAATCTCCCTCCTGTAACAAAGCACTCTGCAATATTTCATTTTTCGGGTCAGCTATCTCAAACGATTGACCTTTCCCATCAACACCCTTTAGATAAATTATCCATGCGGCAACCACTAAGGCGATGCGATCAATATCCTTGCCATTGTCCAGTAAGTAAGTCAGCGTTGGTAATATGAATTTAGGGAACTTTGATGAAGCGTCTGAGCCAATGCGCTGTAATTGATCACAAATCACTGGATTTGAAAACCTCTCAATTAAACTGTCTTGATACAGGGCAAAGTCAACATTCGCTATGGGTGCCAGTTTTGGCACGACATCTTTGCTCATATAGTCACATATAAAGCGATGCAAGGATGTGGATTCCATCGTATGGTGAGCAAACTCTAACCCTGAGATAACACCAATCAACGCCATGGCTAAATGACTGCCATTAAGCATGCCTATTTTCATCTCTTCATAGGCGCCTACATTATCAGTAAATTCAGCACCTACCGTTTCCCAGGCGGGTCTTCCATTACAGAAGTTATCTTCTATCACCCACTGCGTAAAGGGCTCGCAAACGACAGGCCAAGTATCATCGATACCCGAGGCATTCAACAGTTGTGCACGATGCTCTTCACTCGTTGCCGGTGTTATTCTATCGACCATCGCACAGGGAAAACTGACATTTTCAGCAATCCATTGACTTAGCTTTAAATCAATTAATGCAGAGAAACTGAGCATTACTTGGCGAGTCACTTTACCATTATTTGGCAAATTATCGCATGACATTACCGTAAAAGGCTTGATACCCGCATCACGCCTTTTCTTCAGAGCTAAGGCTAAATAACCAAAAGCTGTTTTCGGTGATTCGGGGTTATTTACATCTGCGATGATTTCAGACAATAGAGGATTAAACAGCCCGGTATTATCGTCAATACAGTAACCGCCTTCTGTAATCGTCAAGGAGACAATACGCGTATTTGGATCAATTAATTTAGCAATCAGCTTCTCAGATTCACGCTGTGCCAAAATGAAATCGCCAATGGCTCCAATCACTTGTACTTTGTCTTCGCCTGGCTGTAGCTCATATAATGTATACAGATTATCTTGATCACTTAGCGCATCATGAATGCGTTGATCATCAGCGCGCAACCCAACCCCACAAATACCCCACTGATTGGCTTCACCTTTATTGAGCAACTTTTCCATATACATTGCTAGATGCGCTCGATGAAAGCCGCCTACACCAATATGCACAATACCTTGTGTCACTTTAGCGCGGTCATAAGATGGGACTGCAACCTTTGCTGTTTGAGAAAGCGAAGCTATCTCGCTGATATTATTTGTATTTAATTTCATGATCTAACCTTAAAAGCACGCCGCTGGCCAATTTCAGAGCAAGCGGCGGCGCCACAAGTAAACTTGAGCTTATTCATATGTATAAAAAATTTACCTCTGAGAAACAAAGGTAATAGAGTTAAGCGTGGCTATATGGCAATCCCATTACCATCAAACAAGTGACACTTATTGCTATCAACGCTTAAACTGATATTCGTTCCGCTAGACTGGACTGGGTGCTCTCCATCAACCCGCACCGTCATGGTTTCATTTGCACTGGTTTTTACATAGACAAAAGACTCAGAACCCAACTGCTCTGAAATTTCTATTCTCGCAGGGATAAGGCCACTATCAACTTTGCTTAGCACTGTATGCTCAGGTCTAATGCCTACAGTAAGTACTGTACCTTCTGTCACTTTTAGGCCGGATCTGGCTAAAGAAATTAGCGACCCTGATAGCAATTGTAAAGTGACTTTATCATTGGCTACTGTTAAGACAACTGCGTCTAAGAAATTCATCTTTGGCATGCCCATGAAACCGGCGACAAACATGTTATTGGGTCTTTCATATAGCTCCAGTGGAGAGCCGACCTGCTCAATACGACCATCGTTTAAAATCACGACTTTGTCCGCAAGCGTCATTGCCTCTACCTGATCGTGTGTTACATACAACATCGTTGCCTGTAATTCCTGGTGTAATCTTGATAATTCAAGGCGCATGTTGACACGCAACGCTGCATCTAAGTTTGATAAAGGCTCATCGAACAAAAATATTTTGGGTTTACGTACAATGGCACGGCCAATAGCCACGCGTTGACGCTGCCCACCAGAAAGCGCCTTAGGCTTACGATCTAATAAAGGATCTAACTTTAAAATAGCCGCAGCATCTTCGACTTTTTTATCGATTTCAGCCTTACCAATACCAGCAAGTTTTAAGGCAAAAGACATATTCTCACGCACACTCATATGTGGGTATAACGCGTAAGACTGAAACACCATCGCTAAATCTCTTTTAGCAGGTTGTGCATCGGTAATATCGTTTTCATCCATAATGATATTGCCACTTGTCGCTGTTTCCAGACCCGCAATAGTTCTTAATAGTGTTGACTTACCACACCCAGAGGGACCGACAAAAACAACAAATTCTTTGTCTTTTATCTCAAGATCAATTCCCTTGAGAATTTCCAGTGCATCATAAGATTTTCTTAAACTTTTAATTGTTAAATCAGACATAGTAATTCCTTTATTATTTTACTGCACCGAAAGATAAACCGCGTACCAACTGCTTTTGACATAACCACCCAAAGATCAAAATTGGAGCACAAGCAAGTGTAGAAACCGCTGATAATTTAGCCCAAAACAATCCTTCAGGCGACGAGTAAGAAGCCACTAACGCGGACAATGGCGCCGCTTCAAAAGCGGTCAAATTTAGTGACCAAAACGCTTCATTCCAGCTAAAAATTAGCGAGAGTAATACCGTCGCGGCAAGTCCGCCTTTACTCATTGGCAATAGTATTTTGAATATTTCTTGTACGACATTAGCGCCATCCATACGACCCGCTTCTAGGATCTCTTTAGGGATCTCTTTGAAATAGGTGTAAGACATCCAAACCATGATTGGCAAGTTCACTAAGGTGAAGATGATGATCAAACCTGTTTTAGTGTCTAATAACCCAAAGTCTTTGAACAATAGATAGATAGGCACTAACACTCCAACAGCTGGCAACATTTTGGTCGACAACATCCACAATAGTGTTGATTTAGTACGCTTAGTCTCAAAAAAAGCCATTGAGTAAGCCGCTGGAATAGCAATCAACATACCAATGAAAGTAGATCCAAGAGAGGTCACTACTGAGTTCCAGGCAAAGTGCCAGTAATCACTACGCTCATTAATTAACGTATAGTTCTCAAGTGTGGGGGTAAAAAACAAACTCGGAGGCGTCGCAAACGCATCAATTTCTGTTTTAAAACTGGTCAGAAACATCCACAAAATAGGGAAGAAAATTAACAGTGCCACTAACCAAGACAACACACCTATAATTACGGTATTTACAAATTCTTTATTTTTTAAACTAATCATAATTTCCCCTATGCGTCCGTCATGTTTTTGCCGACCATTCTCACAAGGAAAAATGCTGCGACATTAGCGAGAAGTACTGCGATTAAACCACCTGCCGATGCTAAACCTACATCAAACTGCAACAATGCTTGTGAGTAGATTAAATACGCTAAGTTGGTTGTCTCGTAACCTGGACCACCACCTGTTGTGGTAAATATTTCTGCAAAGATAGAAAGAAGGAAAATAGTTTCGATCATTACAACAACCGCTATCGGGCGCGATAAATGCGGTAGGGTCAAGTAGCGGAAGATGGCAAAAGGACTCGCACCGTCTAAGCGCGCTGCTTCTTGCTGCTCTTGATCTAAAGACTGAAGCGCTGTCATTAAGATTAGAATTGCAAAGGGAAGCCACTGCCAAGACACTATCATAATGATCGATGTCAGCGGATACTCTGTTAACCAATCAACGGGTTGTGCCCCAAAGAAGCTCCAAACGGCTGCAAACACACCAGAAACAGGATGCAGCAATAAATTTTTCCATACCAAGGCGTTAACCGTAGGCATGATGAAAAAAGGAGATATAAGCATGATTCTTACAATACCGCGCCCCCAAAATGGGCGGTTAACGAGCACTGATATCAACACACCTAATACTGTCGTAATTAACAGCGTAGAACCTACGAGTAAGCCTGTGTTCATCATCCCAGGAAGAAAACCTGGATCATCCATAAAGAATGCAAAGTTTTCTAAACCGACAAATCCTGTATTATCGGGATAGAGCAAGTTGTAGCTAATTGTTGAAAAATATATTGTCATTGATAAAGGAATAATCATCCACATCAATAGTAATAGTACCGAGGGGGATACCAAAAAAAACGGCATCCTTTGTTTTGTTTTAGTAGAAGTCAAACCCGCTACCTCTTTTATTATTAAAATAACTCCATCTAGATAGATGAGAGTAGACCTTGGGAGTTAAGGCATAGCCTTATACATAGTTAAACATTTCTAAAATTGCTAGAAGAGAATAGATAGTTTTAGACATCAAATGCTGTCATTAAACATTTGTTTATAGCGTAAATCGAAGAGTAGATAGGGACGAACTACATGGCTTTGCTAAGGCAATAACTGCCCCAGCAAAGCTCTAGAGCTAACTATTACTTGAAGTAACCAGCTCTTTTCATTTCACGATCTGATACTTTTACAGCATTCTTCATTGCTTCTTCGACAGTCATTGATCCAGCAAGTGCACCGGAAACAAACTTACCCACTTGTGAAGCGATAGACTGAAACTCAGGGATTGCAGCAAACTGTACGCCGATGTAAGGCTTAGACTTAACGGTTGAATCTTTAGGGTTAGCAGCTTTCATTGCTTCTAAAGTCTTAGATGCGAAAGGCGCTGCAGTAATGTACTCTACATTTTCGTAAGTAGACTTACGTGTCCCAGGTGGAATGGTTGCAATGCCACTTGTTTTAGCAACTAAATCAGAATATTGCGTGGATGTAGCCCAAAGAACAAACTTTCTTGCAGCTGCTGTTGCATCAGAGGTTTTAGGAACAGCAAGTGCCCAAGACCACAACCAACCAGCACCTTTTGTGGTTACATTTTGTGGCGCTAGAGAGAAACCAACATTGTCAGCGATTTTAGACTGAGACTTATCAGTTACAAAAGCACCAGCTACAGTTGCATCAATCCACATGCCACACTTGCCAGAGTTAAACAACGCCAGGTTTTCGTTGAAACCGTTTGAAGCTGCACCTGGAGGACCGTAGTTACCTAATAGGTCTACGTAAAAGCTAACAGCGTTTGTCCAAGCTTCACCGGTAAATTCAGATTTCCACTTTTCATCGAACCAACGCGCGCCAAAAGTGTTACCCATAGTGCTCACTAGCGCCATGTTCTCACCCCAACCCGCTTTGCCTCTTAAACAAATACCGTACATGCCATCTTTTGGACTGTGAATCGCTTTAGCGAATCCTTTAACTTCATCCCATGTAGGCTGATTAGGCATGGTTAAGCCTTTCGCTTCAAAAAGGTCCTTACGGTAATAAGTCATTGAGCTTTCACCGTAGAACGGCAATGCGTACAAGGTATTATCGTGAGATAAACCATCGCGGATTGCAGGGAAAATGTCATCAGCATTGTAATCTGCAGGTAGGTTATTCATAGGAGTTAACCAGCCTTTCGCGCCCCAGATAGGTGCTTCGTACATGCCGATTGTCATCACATCGAACTGTCCGCCTTTAGTCGCGATATCTGTGGTTAAGCGCTGGCGCAATACGTTTTCTTCAAGAACAACCCATTTAAGCTTGATATCAGGGTTAGTTTCTTCAAACGCTTTGGACAAGCCCTGCATTCTAACCATATCACCATTATTAACTGTACCTATAGTGACAGTTGTCGCCGCTTGTGCCAGTGGCGCTGCAGCAATGCTTGCAACTAATAGTGCTGGAGCAAATCGTTTAATACTCATTCTAGTACCTCTACTTTTATTATTAATTTTTTCAATGCAGTCTCATTCTTCTACAAAAGCTTGGTTGTTAAGCTTCGATATAAAGTACACTAGGACAAAGCCAGCAAACAAATACATAATCTTAAAAAACATGTACTTTTTTGTCATTACGGGTATTTATCTGTCAATTATTTTCTGATCCTCATTAAAAGCTGAGATATTCCTGATCACAATTGATAGGCTGACATTGTTTACTACCAGACTTAGCAAGAATCTGCTTTAGAAGCAGAAATGAATAGTAAAATTATGATTAAATCATACAGGTGAACAAAAAATAAACCCGCTCTAACGCAGCACATGATCACTTATCGATGGCGCATTCAAACTCTTAAGAACGTGAATTCGCCTAATGTAGCTAACTAGTTTCCATCCAGAAACAGCTGCCTACTGTATACGCTTCACTCATCTCACCTAAACACCACTAGATTTAGTCATTTGGAATAACCAAACGCTCGCATCTAGTAGTGCCCATCTTGAATGATTAAATCGCTCTCGCTAGGGCCATGTTTCTGGATGAAAACTAACTGAATGTTGTTTTGGATATTTTTCGATATTCTGAGGGGCGCATTTGCTTTAGCGCAATAAATCGGCGATTGAAATTTGCTATATTATTAAAGCCAACCTGAAAACAAATTTCTGTCACCGGCTGCTGTGAATGGGATAATAATTCACAAGCCCGATTAATTCTTAAACTATTTACAAATTCAATGAAGCGCTGTCCAGTTGCCTTTTTAAAATATTTTGAAAAGTAACTAGGTGTCATTTTTGCGTGCTCAGCCACTTGCTCTTGAGTTAACTGATTGTCGTAGTTATCCATTATATAAGTGACGACGGTATTCAATCTATCCAGCCCTTTTGCATCTTTTACTGGTATGTAGGCTTTTGACGCTAAAACCCGATAGTCAGATAAACTCGAGAGTAGCTCTAGCGTGGTTAAAAACAGCGTTAACTTTCTAAAACCAGTGGCCTTTGATATCTCATCGATTAATCCGGCTATCTTTCCAGTTTGTTCCCCTAGATAAAACTCAATGCCAAACTGTGCCCTGTCCCAAAAAGATTCAAGTTCTTGCAACTCAGGAAAAGCGCCCGCGAAGCCGTCAATCACATTTTGCGAGAAATTTATCACTTTATCACGAAGAACAACCTGCTCTCCTTTTTTAATATCACTGATCCAATTATGTGGGAGGTTTGGGCCTACTAAAATCAAACTATTCGCACTAAAATTACCAATATAATCACCGATAAATACTTTTCCAGTGCTAGCTGTAATTAAATGTAATTCGTATTCTTCGTGATAGTGCCAACGCACCAAGTCACTTGGGTAGCCATG
>Ga0209396_1002602_pt1 | contig 18779 bp, 18 predicted proteins | sample GOMGulsemesocosm_6_FD_184638 | JGI IMG/M metagenome (GOLD analysis project Ga0209396, IMG submission 184638) | Methane-oxidizing microbial communities from mesocosms in the Gulf of Mexico - GOM8C Gulf of Mexico (SPAdes) (version 2) | ecosystem: Environmental > Aquatic > Marine > Cold seeps...
GGTGGATGCGCAGTATAGGCAAATCACAAAATTGCGCAAGTGTTTTATTCAATAAAACAGGCTTTACTTTTAAACTGAATACTTAACAACCAAACCGTTCGTAAAACAATCTAAAACAACTCTATTTTCAACTTAAACTTATTTGTTTCACTAATTTCTATAAACCATATAATAAGTAATAATCTTAATTGATATCTATTTTTTAAATTTAGGAATAAAAATGACAATTCGCGCTTATAAAGGTATCCAACCAAAAATTGGTATCAATACATATGTAGATGAATCAGCGGTTATCGTTGGAGAGTTATATTTGGGTAAGGATTCTAGTATTTGGCCTTTGGTCGCTGCTCGAGGCGATGTTAATTATATTCAAATTGGTGAAAGAACCAATATCCAAGATGGATCTGTATTACATGTCACTAGAAAATCGGAATCACTCCCTGATGGTTATCCTCTTATTATTGGAGATGATGTCACCGTTGGTCATAAAGCGATGTTACATGGCTGTAAACTAGGAAACAGAATTTTAGTGGGTATGGGCGCTATTATTATGGATAACGCCATAGTTGAAGATGATGTAATTATTGGCGGCGGCTCTTTAGTGCCACCAAACAAAAAACTTGAATCTGGTTATTTATATGTTGGCAGCCCTATAAAACAAGCACGTGCCTTAACAGATCAAGAGCGCGATTTTTTAAAAGTATCTGCCGATAACTATGTTCGATTAAAAGATGAATACTTAGAAGATTTATAATACCTAGATCATTTTAACCAGATTTCACCGAGCTCATTATATTCTTCATCCTCAATGAGTTCGGTTGCAAGATCTTCTAAGTCGAACTTATTTTGATTTATAAACACCTCTACTTGCTCACCATTATGCTTTAAATAACAAAAAACGATTAACCCAGAGACTATTGCTTCAAACTGAATAGCTTCTCGCTCTACTATATATGTATAACGGTCAACAAACTGTATTGCTTGATTCATAATTTATAAGTCACTTTTTAATTTTATTAAGACATCTTCTACATTTGGCTTTGCATTTCGCCATAAATAAAAACTTTCAGCCGCTTGCCCAACTAACATTCCAATACCATCTACTATTTGGGTCTTTTCATTATTATCTTTAATCCAGCGTAAAAATGAAGTTATATTCTTTTCATAAAACATATCATATGCTGATTCACAAAATTGGGTATGGCTCACATCTAAAGCAGGTAAATCACCCGTTACACTAGTTGAGGTAGAGTTAATAATTAACTGATATGCTTCTTTCGGTAACAAATCAAAGCTCGATGCAGAGATTTTAATGTTTTTTTCTAATGCATATTCTTGAAATGTTTTTGCTAATAACTCTGCTTTTTCAACTGTTCTATTAACGATAACAAGTGAACTTGGTTCTTGTTCTAATAATGGTAAAATAGCACCTCTCGCTGCACCACCGGCACCAATTAATAATATGTGTTTGTTTTTTATGGCTACATTATTTCTCAATAAATCAGCAACTAAACCTGCACCATCGGTATTATCTCCTAAAATACTGCCATCATCACATTTCTTTAGCGTATTTACCGCACCAGCCAGTTTAGCTCTTAAGGTTAAGGTATCTGCATATTGAAAAGCTTCCTCTTTAAAAGGTAAGGTCACATTCGCACCTAAACCCTCACCTTTAAAAAACTGATTCAATGAATCGATAAAGCCATCTCTAGGTGCTAGAATCGCGCGGTAATCAAGCTGATGCCCGACAGATAATGCAAACATTTGATGAATTGTCGGCGATTTTGAATGTTTTATTGGGTTACCAAATACAGCATATGAATCCATTTCAATCCTTTTTATCGTAGTTTTGGAGTTAACATAACAGATGAACCTTATAAAACGTATTTTCACTAAAGAACAGACACAAAACAAGCCCCCAGAAAAACCTATTGTTGAAAAAACACCTTATGAGATTATTGGCGGAAAAACTGGCGCACAGAACTTATCAAAACGATTTTACGATATAATGGAGCAAGATGAATATGCGCGCCCTTTATTAGAGTTACACCCACAACCTTTAGAGCGCATTCGCATTGTATTTTTTGAGTTTTTATCTGGCTGGCTAGGAGGCCCCGATTTATTTACAGAAAAATATGGCCATCCAATGCTACGAAAAAGGCATTTACCTTTTTTAATAGATGAAGAATTAAGAAACCAGTGGATTTATTGTATGAATAAAGCCCTTGATATTGAGATAGATAATCCCTTACTTCGTCAAAATTTAAAGAAGTCTTTTTTACAATTAGCAACCCATATGATTAATCAAGAATAATTTAACCAAAGTGTTGTAGCAATAAGGAATTACGCGGATACATCATTAATTGATATTAATGGCAGTACACGGACCAGTGAAGAGCTCCGCATTTCGCAAAAGCTTAACGAACAAATAAAAAATTTTAAGTTAACGCTATAACATTTTATTAAAGCCAGTTTATTAACTGGCTTTAATATAAATTACATTCTTAGATTACTCAGCCAACCAATCTCTTGGTTTTAAGAAATCACTATAAAGTTTTGCTTCTAGAGAATCAGCCTCAGGTGAATAGTTATATTCCCAACGTGCTAATGGCGGCATAGACATTAAAATAGATTCAGTACGTCCTCCAGTTTGTAAACCAAACAAAGTGCCACGATCCCAAACTAAGTTGAATTCAACATAGCGACCTCGACGATATAACTGAAAGTCTCTTTGTTGTTCTGTAAAATGCGTGTTTTTTCGTTTTTCTATAATAGGCACGTATGCATCTAAAAAGGCATTGCCAACTGACTGCATAAATTCAAAACTTTTCTCAAAACCCATTTTATTTAAATCGTCAAAAAATAAACCGCCCACACCGCGCGTTTCATCTCTGTGTTTTAAATAAAAGTATTCATCACACCATTTTTTATATTCAGGATAAACTGATTCACCAAATGGATCACACGCATTTTTTGCAACCGTATGCCAATGTACGACATCTTCCATTTGAGGGTAAAAAGGCGTTAAGTCAAATCCGCCACCAAACCACCAAATAGGTTCTTCACCTTCTTTTTCAGCTATGAAAAATCTAACATTTGCATGACTTGTTGGAATATGTGGATTTTTTGGATGTATAACAAGAGATACACCACAAGCATGAAAGCTACGCCCTGCAAGTTCAGGTCTATGGGCTGTCGCTGATGCAGGCATAGAATCACCATAAACGTAAGAGTAATTAACCCCTCCTTGTTCAACTACTGCACCATTTGTCATGACTCGAGTTCTGCCACCGCCACCTTGATCTCTTTGCCAAGCATCTTCAACAAATACAGCTTCACCATCAGCTTGTTCAATACCTTGGCATATACGGTCTTGTAATCCTAAGAAATATTCTTTCACTCTTTCTAAACTAACGTTCTGCATATTGTCCTCGATTAACTTCTGATGACCGCACCAGTCATAGCATCTTTTATTTGACTTGGTTTGTTGCCAAGGCCTAATTCACCTTGTACATAGAATAAGTTTTTATTGATAAAAACCTGCTTGGCTTCATCAATACCTTTTACTGGCTCACAACCTGCAAGATTTGCACTAGTCGAAACTAAAGGTTTGCCAAACTCAGAGCACAAAGCCTTAACATCAGCATGGTTTGTCACTCTTACTGCAATGCTATCAAATTTACCTGTTAGCCACTTTGGCGCTTTATCTGAAGCAGGTAAAATCCAAGTCACTGCACCTGGCCACGACGAGAATATTTCAGGTCTTTTGTCCATTGGTATTTTGTTATCATCGATGTAAGGTAATAACTGACTATAGTTATCAGCAATTAAAATAAGGCCTTTATCAACTGAACGCTGTTTAATTGCCAATAAATCCATCACGGCCTGCTCATTATCAGGATCACAGCCTAAACCAAACACAGCTTCAGTTGGATAAAAAATAACAAAGCCTTGGTTTAAGGCTGTTATTGCATTCAATTCATTATTAGTTTCTGTCACGATTTTATAACTCTTAAAATTAATCAGTTTGTTTATAACCGCATGATTTTTGCGGACACTGTAACTTTTTACCTGATGCCGTCGATTTTTCAATTAATACCGACCAGCCACATTGCGGACAAGCTTGATCAACAGGTAATTGATTTAATATATAGCTACAATCAGGATAAGCATTACATGAATAAAAAGTGCGACCTGATTTATTACTCCGCTTTACTAATTCTCCGGCACTACACTTTGGGCATTGAGGAAGCTTATCTTCAGCAGACTCATCATTATCATGCGCAATATAGTGACAGCTAGGAAAACCAGTACAGCCAATAAACATACCATAACGGCCATTTTTAACCGCCAGTACTTCGCTACATAAAGGGCAATGAGAGCCATCGAGTACTTTGACTTGCTCAACATCATGTTCAATCAAAGACTTTGTATATTCACAATTAGGGTAACTAGCACAACCTACAAATGGCCCACTTTTACTATGACGAATAACAAGTTCAGATCCGCACTCAGGGCATACACCAAACTCTTTTTCTAGAGCATGTTCATGTGCACTAAAAAGATCATTGTCTATTTTTGTCATAACAATGCCTGCAAAGATAATTAATATAAGGATTATACCTAACAAGGCAAAAAAATACCCTGAAACAATCAGGGTATTATTTATAAAAAGCCTATTTCATCTTTTGTTTATATTAAAAAACATAAATAGTTAATTAAAGTTTAAAAATAGATAAGCTATTACAGCTAATGTACTTGCCCTCGGCGCTCATCAAAAATCAAATCTTCCATCTGAGCATAGGCGCCCTCTTGCCCTGGCACATTAAATAACACCATTAAAACAACCCATTTTAAGTCATCTAAACTGATCTGCTCTTTATCTAAATCAAATATACGATCTATCACCATTTCTCGTGTGATAGGGTTAATTAGAGATACTTGCTCTAAAAACATTAAAAAACTTCTACAGGTAATATCGAGCTTGTCACACTCTGAATCCGTAAAAATTCTTGTTGAATGTGATGGTGAGCGATTTAAATATGGAAATTCATCGCTATTTTGTAAGTCAGCTAATTGCTCTAACCAATCAAGCGCTTTATATATTTCTGAACTATGAAACCCAGCTCGTTTAAGCTCTTCAGTCAATTCATTCTCTTCAACAAATATGGCTGATTCACTATGAATATAATTCTCAAATAAATACATGAGGATATCGAACATTTTAACACCTCCTTAGCTTAATGTAGCCGTCTATAACACGCTCTATTTTATCTTCTAATTCAAGATCTAATAAACGAGGTAATATTTGTTCTATTGGTAACTGAACCCTTTGTGCGATAACATCGACTGGAGTCACCTCAAATCCAAGCTGCTCTAATATTGGATCATCTTCCTTATTTTTTTCCTGCTCTCTATTAGTATATAGACAACTTTTTGGAAAAATGCTCACCTCTTCTAATATATCGTCCACATTCTCAATTAATTTAGCGCCCTGCTTTATCAAAAAATGACAGCCTTGTGAAACAGTACTGTGTATTGAACCTGGAACAGCAAATACTTCTCTATTTTGCTCTAATGCGTATTTAGTTGTGATTAATGAGCCGCTTTTAATTTCAGCCTCAACGACTACAACACCTAAAGATAAACCAGAAATAATACGATTTCGCCTTGGAAAATTACTAGCGTGTGGTTTTGTACCAGGTAAAAACTCGCTCACCAATAATCCTGACTGCTTTATTTTTTCAAATAAAACGCCATGCCTTTTAGGGTAAATCACATCAATACCAGTACCTAGCACAGCGATAGTACGTCCATTAGAAGCTAAAGCACCTTTATGGGCAGCTCCATCAACTCCTAATGCCAAACCAGAAGTAACAGTTACACCATTTTCAACTAATTCATAAGCAAACTCTGAAGCAGTCGTTAATCCATTAGGAGTTGCACTGCGACTCCCTACCATTGCAATTTGTGGCGTTGATAATAAATCGATCTGGCCTTTGCAGAATAATAAAAGTGGCGGACTTGATATCTGTTTTAATAATTCAGGATATTGGTTATCAAAGTAACAAAGCACATCTATATTTTGATCAGATATATGCGTGATTATTTGATTGATATAAGGCCAGTCAGTAGTTATTAGGTTTTTTGATACTTTTGCGGTTAAACCAAGCTCTAATAGTTGGTTATATGATTTTGAGGTTAACTGAGATAATTGAATGTTTTTTTGTAAACGAATTAAAGCTGCAACTCCAAGCCCTTTGCATAAATAAAAAGCGAGCCAATTACCAAGCTCGCTTTTTTTAATACTTTCCATGCTCCCTCCTTAGAGCCTGTCACTATTACTCTACGCTAACAGCATCTCCTACTCTGATAGGCTGTAACGTACCTGTGACTAAGGCGTAACTTAAATTGTTATAAACCTTAAATACCATTAACTCACCAACTTTCTCTTTTGGCATTTTCCAAACCGTACTGTCCGCGTTAGCTTCACTACCAAATAACTCACCTGCAGACGCGGCTATTTTTTCAAAACGAGATGAGTCTTCTAAATATTTAGGGCCATCGCTTCCATCTACAACTGTAGGCGATTGACGACGAATATCAAAAATATGCCCCGGTTTTATTTCATCATCAGTACCAAGGTCAATAACAACCACATCTAGTTTACTAAACTCTCTTAGTTTAGTTGTTGAAGCAATAATAGAACCATCAACGTCTTTTTCTGGCTTAGTCAAATTAAAGAAAGCAGGTAAAGATTGACCTTCCATTGCCGGCATTAAAAAGTCACCTGCATGGATTTCACGCTTTGAATTTTTTACACGTACCGATGCCGGCACACCATTATCAATATCACCATTTCTAAATGCGCGAGCAGTGCCCACTAAAATAGCTTCATGCGCAAGAGGCTCACCCGTCTCAGGATCGATATAAGCTTCGCCTTTACGGTAAATACCATAATATTTACTACGTTCTAAATTACCTTTCACATATAAAATATGACCAGAAATTAAATTTTTAGCACTTGTATTACCACCCAAAACATATGGCTTTGTTGCCATGGTTTCTTCATCCATCGCTTGTTCATAGGTTAAATAAGGTCGAATAAGCTCAAGCGGTAAAGTGGGAATAGCACCATCTTTTTTCATGGTTTTACGACCATGGGGAGATAATTTTTTATATTTTTGGTTCATAACCAGCATAGGCTGACCATCAGCATCATAAACTAATGAAAGCGTATCACCTGGATAAATTAAATGCGGATTATCAATTTGTGGATTAAATCGCCATAGCTTAGGCCACAACCAAGGTTGTTCTAAATAAATGGCAGAAATATCCCAAAGCGTATCGCCTTTTTTAACTACATACTGCTCAGGCGCGTTATTTTTTACTTTCAAAATATCTGCGATCGCTGGAAAAGCCATCGACAATGAAAGCGCTATAGCTGCAATTTTTTTAATCATAAAAGCTTCCTTTGGTCTTTTCTTTTATTATTATTGACCTAAACCTGTAAAAAATGAACACGAATGGCTAAAATACAAACATTAGCATAATCTAGTGTTTTAAGCACAGCTTTAAAAGGTAAATATGGCAATTTTAGAAGTATTACGTTTCCCCGATGAACGTCTTCGCACTATCGCAAAGAAAGTAACACAAGTCGATGATTCAATAAGAAAGATTGTTGATGACATGTTTGACACTATGTACGAAGAAAACGGTGTTGGTTTAGCTGCTACCCAAGTTAATATCCACCAACGCATAGTTGTTATGGATGTTTCTGAAGATCGAGATGAAAGAATCGTTTTGATTAATCCAGAAATAATTAAGCAATCAGGTAGTACAATCAGTGAAGAAGGCTGTTTATCTGTACCAGAAGCACATGCAAAAGTAGACAGAGCTGAATTTGTTACTGTTAAAGCATTAGATGCGCAAGGTGAAGAATTTGAAATGGATGCGGATGAGTTATTAGCTATTTGCATTCAACATGAATTAGATCACTTAGTAGGTAAATTATTTATTGATTATTTATCACCACTAAAGCGTCAGCGTATACGTAAAAAAATAGAAAAAGAAGCAAAGATAGCTGCTAAAGAAGCAGCCCAAAGCTAGAAAATCTAGCTACCCTATTTTAATGGCCACACAGTGTGGCCTTATATAATTATGCTTTGCATTTTTATAACCTAAGGAAATTTTAGTGACACAACCTTTACGCATTGTTTTTGCGGGCACACCTGATTTTGCAGCTCGCCATCTTCAAGCTCTAATAGATTCACAACATCAAGTTATCGCTGTATATAGTCAGCCTGATCGCCCTGCTGGACGAGGTAAAAAACTAAAAGCAAGTGAAGTTAAACAACTAGCTGTTGAAAATAATATTGACGTTTATCAACCTGAGTCATTAAAAGTTGAAAGTGAACAGCAAATATTAGCCGATTTAAACGCTGATATTATGGTTGTTGTTGCATATGGTTTAATTTTACCGCAAACCATTCTAGATACACCTCGCTTAGGTTGTATTAACGTGCATGGTTCTATTTTACCTCGCTGGCGCGGCGCTGCACCTATTCAAAGAGCAATATGGGCAGGCGATAAAGAGTCTGGTGTAACTATAATGCAAATGGACTTAGGTTTAGATACGGGTGATATGCTTGATATTACCACTTGTGAAATAACACCAGATGAAACAAGTGCGTCTTTATATACCAAGCTTGCGCAATTAGGCCCAAAAGCATTGATAGAAACACTATCTGAAATAGCAAATGGCACAGCTAAAGCCGTTATTCAAGATGAAGCCCAAGCTAATTATGCACATAAACTATCTAAACAAGAAGCTGATATAGATTGGACTATGGACGCTGATCAAATAGAGCGAAATATTCGTTCATTTAATCCTTGGCCGGTATGTTTCACCCAAATGTCAGGTAATACCGTTAAAATTTACCAAGCGAAAGTGGTTGAGTTAACTGGTGAGCCAGGCACAGTATTAGCAAGTGATAAAACAGGCATTACCATAGCAACAGGTCAAAATGCGATTAAAATAGAGCAGCTACAACCTCAAGGTAAAAAACCTATGTCCGCACAAGATTTTTTAAATGGTCGCGCTGATTGGGTCGAAATTAATAGTATTATTGGTAACAAAGGTGAAAACGAATGAGCGATGTAAGAGCTTTAGCAGCTGAAGTTATTTATCAAGTTATCATTGAAAAGCAATCTCTGAATCAAGCTTTACCAGCAGCTAGCACCAAAGTTGCAGTAAAAGACAAAGCTTTATTACAACAACTTTGCTATGGCGTTTTGCGCCATTATTCTAGTTTAGAGTTTTACTGTTCTAAATTATTAAGCAAGCCGTTAAAAGGCAAACAAAAAGTATTTGAGTTTTTACTTTATGTGGGTATTTATCAATTACAACATATGCGCACGCCACCACATGCCGCTGTTGCTGAAACTGTAAATGCATTAACAACATTAAATGCGACTGGCTTAAAAGGTTTAATTAATGCTGTTTTACGTAACTTTCAACGCAAACAAACAGAATTAGAAGCACAAGCACATGAGATTAATGCCTGTCGCTATAACCACCCAGGTTGGTTTATCAATCAAGTTAAAGCTGCATATCCAGAGCAATGGCAAGAAATTTTAGAAGCTAACCAACTACAAGCTCCAATGTGGTTACGTGTAAATCAAGCACAAAGCAGTACAGCTGAATATAGTGAAAAGCTAAACCAAGAAAATATAGATCATCAATTACAAGGTGATTTTGTTGATGCTATTTTATTAGATAAACCATGTGATGTATTTAGCCTACCAGAATTTGAAACCGGCGGCAGCTCAGTACAAGATGGTGCTGCGCAATTTGCAGCTAGATTATTAGATCCACAAGATGGTGACTATATACTTGATGCATGTGCAGCACCCGGTGGTAAAACATGTCATTTATTAGAGCTTGCTAAGGTAGAAGTTTTAGCCTTAGATGCTGATGCTAAAAGATTAGAGCGTGTTCAAGAGAACTTAACCCGCATAGGTTTAGAGGCAGAGTTAACCTGTGCTGATGCTTCCAAACCAGACGATTGGTTTGACGGTAAACAATTTGACCGTATTCTATTAGATGTGCCATGTTCAGCGACTGGTGTTATACGTCGTCATCCAGATATTAAATGGTTACGCAGATCTGATGACATCGAAAAGCTAGCAAAACTACAAGGGCAAATTTTACAAGAAATATGGCCTTTATTAAAACCAGGTGGTACTTTGCTCTATGCTACATGTTCGGTTTTACCTCAAGAAAACAAAAATCAAATTTTGAACTTCCTTGAACAGCAAGCTGATGCAGAACATGTTTCGATAAACTCTGATGATACTTTAACCTCTCCAGGATGGCAGTTATTGCCAGATCTAACTGATGGTTTTTATTATGCAAAGTTAACTAAAAAACACTCTTAATAAAAACAATAATATATTGGTAGATCATGAAAATTATCATTTTAGGCGCGGGTCAGGTTGGCGGTACTTTAGCTGAAAACTTGGTTGGTGAAAAAAACGAAATCACAGTTATAGATATTAACGGTGATAAACTTCACCAACTCCAAGATAAATACGACTTACAAGTTGTAACCGGACATAGCGCCCATCCTGATATTTTACGCCAAGCCGGAGCTGAAGACGCAGATATGATCATTGCGGTAACTAGCTCCGACGAAGTAAACATGATCGCCTGTCAAATTGCTTATAGTATTTTTAATACGCCAACAAAAATTGCGCGTATTCGTTCAGAGCAATATTTACGTTATAAAGAAAAGTTATTTCACAATCATGATTTACCTGTAGATCACTACATAGCACCAGAACAACTTGTTACTAAGTACATACGTCGTTTAATTGATTACCCCGGCGCACTACAAGTTTTACAATTTGCCGAAGGTAAATTATCTTTGGTTGCGGTAAAAGCCTACTACGGTGGTTTGCTAGTTGGTTATGCACTTTCAACATTAAAAGAGCATATCCCAAATGTTGAAACTCGTGTAGCGGCTATTTATCGTCAAGGTAGACCAATCAAACCTTTGGGTACCACAGTAATTGAAGCTGATGATGAAATATTTTTTATCGCAGCAACAAAACATATACGTGCCGTAATGAGTGAACTACAAAAACTGGAACAATCTTATAAAAAAATAATGATTGTTGGTGGTGGTAATATCGGCGCAGGACTTGCCCGCTCTTTAGAAAAGAGCCATACAGTTAAGCTTATTGAGCGTAACCCTGAACGTGCAACGCAATTATCTGAACAATTAGATAAAACGATTGTTTTTTGTGGTGATGCATCCGACCAAGAATTATTATCTGAAGAACATATAGAACAGGTTGATGTTTTTATTGCTGTAACCAATGATGATGAAGCTAATATCATGGCTGCTATGCTCGCAAAGCGTATGGGCGCACAAAAAACTATGGTATTAATTCAACGTAGTGCTTATGTTGATTTAGTACAAAGTGGTGAAATTGATATTGCCATCTCTCCACAACAAGCCACCATATCAGCACTGCTTACTCATGTACGCCGAGGCGATATTGTTAATGTATATTCATTGCGTAAAGGTGCCGCTGAAGCCATAGAAGCCGTTGCTCATGGTGACAAAAACACTTCAAAAGTAGTGGGTAAAGCCATTAGAGATATCAAGTTACCAGCTGGTACAACAATAGGTGCGATTGTAAGAAATGATGATGTACTGATTGCCCATGATAGTACTGTAATTGAATCAGGTGATCACGTGATTATGTTCTTGATCGATAAAAAGCATATCTATGTGGTAGAAAAACTATTCCAAGTAAGCGCTATATTTATATAATTATTTCAAAAAAGGTTAAAGATATTTAAATGAAAACCGCTGAAAGCCATCCATGGGTGCTTAAGTAAAATCATCCATGATTTTAACATTTAAACTTCTCTTTAACCTTATATTCTAACGCGAGTTAAAACTATCCACGCCAGAATGTGGGGGTAAACAGTACCAGTAAAGTAAATATCTCTAAACGCCCAAATACCATAGCTATTGTTAAGATCCATTTTGCAGTATCAGTAATATCACCAAAGTGTGAGGCAACATCGCCTAATCCTGGGCCTAAATTATTTAAACATGCTGCAGTCGCTGAAAACGCAGTGATATTGTCCATGCCCGTGCCCATTAACATCAGCATGATAATAACAAATACCAAAGCATAAGCTGAAAAGAATCCCCAAACAGCTTCTACAACTTTATCTGGTAATGCTTTGCGGCCAAGCTTTATTGAATATATCGCTCTAGGGTGCACCAAGCGATTTAACTCTCGTATACCTTGCAAGTACAATAGAAATACGCGAACAACCTTCATACCGCCACCCGTTGAGCCAGCACAGCCGCCAATAAAACTAGAGAAAATTAATAACATAGGTAAAAATATTGGCCAAGCAGAAAAATTATCAGTCGCAAAACCAGCAGTGGTACTTATTGATACAGCCTGAAATATCGCTTGATTTAAAGTTTCATCGCCGCTTTCAAAAATATTATGCGAAGATAATACCGCAAAACAAACCAAAATTAATGCGCCTTGAATAAACAAAAACACCTTCAACTCAGGATCTCTTATATAACTTCTTAAGCTTCTGTTCGCAACAACCGCATAATGTAATGAAAAGTTAACTGCAGCTATCAATAAAAAGAATACACATATCATGTTTATTAATGGGCTATTAAAGTGACCCATAGAAGCATCATAAGTAGAAAAGCCACCAATCGCGATTGTAGAGAAAGCATGACAAATCGCATCAAACCAGCCCATTCCCGCGCTCCAATAAGCTAAGGTACAGGCTAAAGTGAGTGATACATAAATATACCAAAGGTGCTTTGCCGTATCAGCAATACGCGGAGTCATTTTAGAATCTTTCACAGGACCCGGTGTTTCAGCCCTATAAAGCTGCATGCCACCAACACCTAACATAGGCAAAACAGCAACGGCTAATACAATGATCCCCATACCACCTAACCATTGTAACTGCTGACGGTAATATAATACTGATTTAGGTAGAAACTCAATTCCAGTTAAAACAGTTGCGCCCGTAGTTGTTAAACCAGAGAAGGATTCAAATACCGCATCAGCTAATGATAAGTTTGGCTCTTCAAGAAATATTAAAGGCAGAGAACCAAACGCACCTAATACCAACCAAAATAAAACAACAATTAAAAACCCTTCTCGGGCTTTTAAGTCTGCTTTTTCACTTCGGTTTGGATACCAAGTAGATAATCCAATAATGACACTAAATACAAAGGCGAGAACAAATGGAAAACCACCGCCATCTTTATAAATTAAAGAGACAAGTGCGGGAGGGATCATAGTGACACTAAAAATTGCAACTAATAACCCGAGGATCCTGATAATAGTACGATACTGCATTAGATTATTTTTATCCTACATACCGATTTAATCGGAAGTAATTAATGCATATAGGTTACTTTAAATTACCCTAAAAAATAACAGTTAACAAATTAATCTTTTAACTTAAATTCAACTCTGGCATTTGTTTTCTCAAATATTTCCGCTAAAGCACGCTCAACTTCTCTACTATCTATCTTAATTTGCCAATCAATTTGCACTGTAAATGTTTTTTCAATGTCTAAAACTTTATAGCTCGATAGAATATTTTCAATCAAACCTTGATGGCTATATTCTGAAATACCATAGATGATCGCTTCAGGTATTTTGGTTTGAGTTTTTAATTCCAGCATAGCATTATTTAAACTGCCACCATAAGCACGAACAAGACCACCCGTACCAAGTTTAATACCACCAAAGTAACGAGTTATAACAGCAGTGATCTCGCCTAAGCCTGAACCCATCAATACATTTAGCATAGGCTTACCAGCAGTGCCATTAGGTTCCCCATCATCAGAAAAACCAAAAACATGGCTGCCACCGGGCTCACCAGCAACATGCGCCCAACAATTATGTCGTGCATCAGGGTATTTAACGCCAATACTCTTAATAAATGCTTTAGCTGAATCTAAATCTGGTGTGTGAGCGATATGAACGATGAATTTACTTTTTTTGATATCTTCTTGATAAAAGACAGATTTAGAAGGAATTTTATATTCTTGTGGCATGGCTGTAATCTAGGTTTAATAGCGAGACTAAAGCCCCGCCAATTATAATGAGTATTATTGTAAGTGGTAAATTTCGTATATTGAAAAAACCACTTACAAAAAAATTAAGCTAAATTTAAGTCACGAGTCATATTTTCATTATGATCACGGTGAACAATAATATTATCTTCAATTCTGATCCCGCCATAAGGCTTAAACTCAGCAACTTTGTCCCAGTTAATATATTGATTATTATCTGTTTTAGATAAATCACCTAACAATGAATCAATAAAATACAAACCAGGTTCAATCGTAAACACCTGATTCACTTCTATCGTACGTGTACAACGTAAGAAAGGGTGACCTTCAGGTGCAGCTTGATGAGTACCGCGTTCATCAGCCATAAAACCGCCCATATCATGTACTTGTAAACCTAAGTGATGACCTAAACCATGTGGGAAGAACGTTTTAGTAATCCCTTTTTCAAGAATGGCTTCTGCAGGTAAATTTACAATATTAAATTGTGATAATAGTTGTGCGATACGCATATGACAATCAACATGCAAATCACCATATTTAACACCCGGCTTTAAACCATCACACATTTGTAACTGCTGTGCATTTAATTCACTGATCAATTCAGCAAATTGACCAGATTTATTAAAATCGTATGTACGTGTGATATCTGATGCATAACCATTAAAACTTGCACCTGCATCAATTAAAAATGAACGCATATTTTTAGGAGCGAGCTGATCAAAATGAGTGTAATGTAAAATTGCGCAGTTTTCATTTAATGCAACAATATTGTCGTAAGGTACTTCATTAGCACCTTGGCGTGTCGCTAATAAATACGCATTTTGAATGTCAAACTCAGAACCACCCGCAAAAAAAGCATCTTTAGCTGCTTGATGACCATTAACTCCTAAGCGGTTAGCTTCGCGTAAACATACATGCTCATAAGCCGTTTTATATGCACGATGATAATGAATGTAATTAAGAACCGGTTCTGGATTTAATTCTTTAAATCCTAATGCTTCAGCAACTTCTACATATTCACCTAAGTAAGCATACTTTTCTTTATCATAAGGTAATAACTGTTCAACTTGATCTGGTACTTGTAATAATTGAATATCAAAATATTCAGCCCAGTATTCACTTGGTTCATCAGGCACTTTATGCCAAAAATCTACAGGACGATAAAATATCAGTTTTGGTTTATCAGTACCATTTAGTACTAACCAACAATGTGGGTTATCTACAACCGGTAACCAAGCTTTAAAGTGCGGGTTAACTTTGAACGGATAGCTCATATCATCTAAAAATTGACGTTTTGCCTGACCTGAATGAATAACTAAACCTTCAAGTCCTTCTCGCTCTAGAAGCGTTTTTGTTCGTTGCTGTAAAGTTGAAATATGTTCAGCATATAAAGAAGCGAGTTTATCCATTATTTTTTCCTAAATGTGTGAGATTAAAATAATACCGATTTTGGTCAGTTTAACACATGATAATCATTGATGAACCATGCATCACTTTTGAATTTTCATCGTTAGTAAATCATCAAATAAATTATCAGTTTTGCCCATTCTTGTATGGTAAACCTGTCTATAAGCAAATACATTTTTCACGTAATCACGGGTTTCACGGTATGGGATAGATTCTATCCATAAATCAACAGCAATAGGATCTTTAGGTAGCCACCTTTTCACCCGGTGATAGCCCGCATTGTAAGAAGCTGTAGCCAGAATTTCATTGCCGTTATTTTTACGTTTTAAATAACTTAAATATTGTGAACCCAACTTAATATTTGTTTTTGGATCATAAAGTTTCCTTCGTGAAATACTCGACTTAGAAATATACTTAGCAGTACTCGGTAATATTTGCATTAACCCCAAAGCACCCGCATGGGAATTTGCATCTGGCGCAAAAGAGCTTTCTCTTCGAGAAATAGCATAACTCCATGTGATATCTATTTTGCTTTTATGGCTATATCTTTTAAATAAACTTTCAAAAGCCTCAGGAAAACGTAAATCTAAATGATGAAACATTTTCAGCTGTGCCATAGTGTATATCACCCGATCATGCCAATCTAACTGACTGCCTAATTGTGCCGCTGCAAGCTTTTCATCTTTTGATGAGGTATTAATTAAATAATTCCATTCACGTCTTGAAGAAGTTGTACGCTTTAATTCAGCTAAAGCCTTAGCTCTTATAAATCCAGGCGCTTGTGATACTTTTTCAATTAATAATGGCGCTATCACCGTTTCTTGATATTGCATTTGTGCCGGTAAATTTAATCTTGCAGCCGACATAAAACCATAATAATTACGCTTTTGAGCAATCTCAGACCAAATCTGCTGTGCTTTTTGTTTTTTTCCTTGTTGCTGATACGAATAAGCTAACCAATAATTTTGCCCATTAGATAAATTTTCTTTACCAGTAAAGTACGCAATAATGCCAGGCCAATCACTACTTTGCAGCATATTGGTTAACTGCCATTGCATTAATTTTTTATCATGATTTTCAACAGCAACTTTATTTAACCAAAACTTTGCTTCTTTATGCTTAGAAGATGCCAAGGCCAAAGCAAAAGTATAATAAACCCCCTGCTTTTGTTCATCAGTGAAATTAAATTTCACATCGAGCTTTCTCCATGCACGTAAAGCCAAGTCATCATCACGCCAAATTAATCGCTTGATACCATAAATAGCTATTTCAGCTTCTTTTAAGTTTGCATTTTTAAAACGATATAATCCCGCGGATGCTGATGGATCTTTTCGCATTTTATAATACAAGTCAGCCAAGTACTGCTCGTTTTTAGGAAGTTGTAATTTAAGATAAGGAATTAAAGTATGCTTGCCTTTTTGTGCCGCTAACGTCAATCGTTGCCATATGTGCTCTTGCGTCATATAACCTTGTTTTCGCCACTTTTTAAATAAAGCATCACACTCTTTTGGTTGAGATTTACCAACTAACCACAAATCTGTCACTTGTTGCAAAATAGCACTTTTAGGTGCGCCTAATTGCAATTGATAATTTAGATTAGTACAAGTCAATGCCGCACTTCTTGTCGGTTTAAAATATTTAATAAAAAGGGCTTTTTTATTTCTCTTTTTTAAATTATTCAACCAAGCTTTACGTACAGGCCATTCAAGAGGTGAACCTCGATACACTTTTAAAAAAGATTCAATATCTGTTTCATTTGATAGATAAGGATACTTTTTTAAATAAGCCATTTTCACATAAGGCTTTAATGGATGATCTAAATTAGCTAAAGCTTTTTGATATCTTTTTTTATTGCCAGACAAAGCCGCTTTTTCTGCTGAAATAAATGCTTTATGTTCTACAGGAATTGCATAAGCTGAAAAACTAGCAAGTGAAATACTAGAAAATAGCGCAGCTGAAATAAAAAGTTTTTTAATAATCGTCACTAAAAAATAGTCCTTATGAGTATTCTCTAACCATACTAAATTAGCACTTTATCAAACTATCCAAATAAAGAATTTTAAACACGTTGAATAACTGACCTTAACATGTAGTTTTTAATCAAATGTTAAGAAACAGAGAAAATTTATTGCTATTTTTATTTAAAGAGGCGAAACTGCATAAAAACCACACTCATCGTACCAGTTAAATTTACTTCTTAACTACAGTTTGAGTTAGAAGAATAACCAGGGAGATAAAAATGTTATATAAAAGCGATAGCTTTGAAGTTACCTTCATCGAAGACGCGATTACAAAAAAATCAATTGCCGAATTTAAATTTTGTGTACCAGGCTCTGTAAATAAACTATCACAACAAACACTACAAGAATGTGGTGTTGCATTTGCTGAACTTTCTAAACGTGATGATATTCAGGGCATGGTTTTTACCAGTGATAAAGATCACTTTATTATCGGTGCTGATATTTTTGAATTTTTACCTACTTTTGATTTACCACAAGAACAATTAACTCAGTGGATTAAAAATGCGACTGACGTATTTGATGCACTTGAAGACTTACCTTTCCCAACAGTAAGTGCTGTAAACGGCATGGCACTCGGTGGCGGTTGTGAGTGGGTTCTAGCAACAGATTACCGTGTAGCCAGTGATGATGTGAAAATTGGTTTACCTGAAGTGCGTTTAGGCATTATGCCTGGTTTTGGTGGCACAGTACGTTTACCACGTATTATTGGCGCTGATAATGCGATGACTTGGATCACCACAGGTAAAGAGCATAGAGCAAAACCAGCTCTAGCCGTTGGTGCACTTGATAGCGTTGTAGCAAAAGATAAATTATACAGCTCAAGCATTAAAGTATTAGAGCAAGCAATTGATGGTAAGTTAGATTGGCAAGCTAAGCGTGCACAAAAGCTGGCACCACTTGCGATGAACAAATTAGAGCAAGGCATGAGCTTTGCAACTGCCCAAGGTATGGTATTTGGTAAAACGAAAGGCCATTACCCTTCACCTTTAATGGCAATCAAAACATTAAAGGATGCTGCAAACAGTGAACGTACTGAAGCAATGGCTATTGAAAATGCGAACTTTGCAGCATTAGCTAAAACAGATGAAGCAGCCGCTCAAGTCGGTATTTTTCTAGCAGATCAATATTTAAAAAATAAAGCACGCAAACAATCTAAAACAAGTACGACTGATATAAAACAAGCTGCTGTTGTTGGTGCGGG
>Ga0209396_1002605_pt1 | contig 18771 bp, 12 predicted proteins | sample GOMGulsemesocosm_6_FD_184638 | JGI IMG/M metagenome (GOLD analysis project Ga0209396, IMG submission 184638) | Methane-oxidizing microbial communities from mesocosms in the Gulf of Mexico - GOM8C Gulf of Mexico (SPAdes) (version 2) | ecosystem: Environmental > Aquatic > Marine > Cold seeps...
TTAGTTATTTAGTACCTTACTCTCGATTTGCTACCAATTGGCAGATTTGGGATCTTAATGGCAATGTGGTTAAGCAAGTTGAAAAACAAAAACTAGCTGAAAATATCCCTCAAGGCTTTGATAGTGTAAGAACCGACAAACGCAGCTTTAGCTGGCGTGCAGATACAGCAGCCACATTGGTTTGGGCGCAAGCGCAAGATAAAGGCAGCATGAAAACAGATGTGCCACATCATGATTATGTTTATACATTAAAAGCCCCTTTTAAACGTAAACCGACTCTTTTTGCAAAAGTAGAACGACGTTTTGCTGGTATTGAATGGGGCAACAATAAAGTCGCTGTTTTATACGATTGGCGCTTTAGTGATCGTATGCAACGTAGTTTTATCATCAACCCAAGTGAAGATGATAAAAAGCACTTTGTATTTAATGAACGCTCATATAATGATGCCTACAAAGATCCGGGCGACTTTGTTAGACAACAAACACCCTTTGGCACTTCTAGCATTAAAATTATTGGCGACAGATATATGATGCTTACCGGAAAAGGCGCATCAGCAGAAGGCAATATCCCATTTTTAGATAGATATGATATAAACACCGGCACTAAGCTAAGACTATGGCAAAGTGAAGCACCTTATTATGAGCGAGTTCGTGAAGTCCTTGACGATGAAGGCACTAAACTCATTACTTTGCGCCAATCTAAAAAAGATCAACCTAACTTTTTTATTCGTGATCTAAAGCTAAATACCCAAACACAATTTACTGACTTCCCACATCCTTACCCTAATTTTAAAAATTTGAAAAAAGAGCTCATTAGCTATACCCGTGAAGATGGCGTAGAACTAAGCGGCACTTTATATTTACCACCAGGTTATAAAAAATCAGATGGTAAATTACCTGTATTAATGTGGGCATATCCACTTGAGTACAAAGATAAAAAAGTAGCATCTCAAGTACGTGATTCTAAATATGAATTTACTTATGTTGGCTATTGGGGCCCTATGCCTTACTTAGCTAAAGGCATCGCCATTTTTGATGATCCTAAAATGCCTATTATTGGCAGTGATGGTAAAGAACCAAACGATACTTTCAGAAGCCAACTTGTTGCCAGTGCCAAAGCAGCTGTTGATGTATTAGTTGAAAAAGGCATTGCTGATAAAGATAAAATTGCTATTGCGGGGCATTCTTATGGTGCCTTTATGGTTGCAAATTTATTAGCCCACAGCGATTTATTTAAAACAGGTATCGCACGAAGCGGCGCTTATAATCGCACCTTAACGCCTTTTGGCTTTCAAGGTGAAGAGCGAAACTTTTGGGATGGACAGAATATTTATGCCACTATGTCACCTTTTTTTCATGCTGAAAAAATAAACCAGCCAATGTTAATGATCCACGGTAAAGATGATCCAAACTCTGGCACTTATCCTATGCAATCTGAGCGTATGTACAACGCACTTAAAGGCCTAGGTAAAGATGCCCGCTTAGTGATGTTACCGTACGAAGGCCATGGTTATCGTGCTCGTGAGAGCATTTTACATGTACTTTATGAGCAAGAAGCTTGGTTAGATAAGTATTTGTTAGCAGATTAGTTTTAAAGCTTTTATAGTTATGGTTAAATTGAATAGAGAGTAGTATCACTCTCTATTCATCTAACTTGCTAACCTCTTTTCTTTAGTTTTTTATCTACTTTGACTAATAAATCTGTAATTTCTTGCTGCCTTGAACTATCGGCAAGTGATCTGTTTTCACGAGGTGTGGCTTGTTGTGCTACTTGTAAATGTTTTTTAGCTTTTCTATATTGCTCATCTTCAAATAAAAACTGCGCATAAAAGTAATTAGGGTCGATGCCTTTAGGGTTTATTTCTAATGCCTTAGCAAAATGCTTTTTCGCCTTTTTATCACTGCCAAAACCAATTGGCCAACCAGGTACTTGGCTATATAAAGTTCCTAAACTGGTATATGCAGAACCATTAAGTGCCGTGGCATTTATTTCTATCGATTTTTCTAATAATTTTTTTGATTCTTTAGCTAAAGACAAAGCACCTAGCCCCCCTTTTACACCCGCAAAACTTGACTTAATAATGCCATTCCAAATATAGCCCTCAGCTTGCGTTTCATATTTTTTATTCAACTGCGATATTTGTAAAATGAGCTCTTCAAATGCACTCTCTTGAGACTTTCCCTTCATTTGGTAATTTACAATTGCCCAGTTTTGCTGCACTTTCAGTAATTCATTATCAATATTAGCATTAGCTACACCTGGCATAACAAAATTAAGTGTTGTCATCATCATGATTGTTTTAATAAAATTATTCATAGTAGTACCTCTGATCATTATTTATTTTTAGTTAAATTTACGCCGCTTTAGTTAAACCATGCTGTGTGCTTAAACCTCTAAATATATTCCCGTATAAACGATAAAATTTATTGGCACTTGAAATGATCAAAGCTTGCTCTTTGTCGCATGTGATTTTGTTCATTAAATTTTCAAAAAACTTAATGTGCTCTATATCAATCGCCCCATGAGAGCGTAAATAGCTAAATGCATTATTTGGTAAACCCAATTCATTTTGTACTTTGCTTGCTGCATTATCAGCTATTGCTACACTTGTGCCTTCTAGTACATGCACCAATCCAAAAAAACATAATGGACTGACTCTATTAATCGTGTCATAAGCATAAGACACCATTAATTCAGTTTCAAAATTAGGAGCTGCCTTTCTAGCCAGTTCTTTATTAAAACCACATGCTTGAATATCATTTAAAATCCACTCCTGATGACCAAGCTCCTCTTCTATATATTCTGCAACTGCTTCACGTAACCATTCTTTATCTTCATTCAACCTGCAACCTACAGCCATTAACAATGGCGTTGTATGTTTAACGTGATGATAAGCTTGATGCAAAAAGGCAGCATAGTCATCAATAGAAAAACCTCCATTAAAGCAACGCTCAATAATTGGCGCTGATAATAAGTACATGCGTGATTCGTTGGTTTGTTCAATAAGTTGATTATAAAAAGTCATAAATACTCCAGGCTTAAGCCGTTTCGTTAAAATTTGTTTTAGAATGCTTTGAATCGTTTATATATAAAGCTTCAATTTCAGATAAAAAATGATGATAAATTGCATTTCTTTTTGGACGATTGTTACTGGTAAATAACCCATTAGATGCCGTAAAAGGTTTGTCTAAAATGATCCAGTTTATTATCTTTGCATAATCTGGCAGTTTTAAATTGATAGCTGATATTACCGCTTCAATTTGCTTCTCTGAGGTGTGTTCTATTGGTAAAAGTAATGCAATGCAATATGGCTTTTGATCTCCCAAAACAATGCACTGTTTAAAAACACCCGTTGAAAATAGTAATGACTCAGGCCACTCTGGGTTTATATTTCGGCCAAAAGTTGAGATGAGTAGATTATTCTTTCGTCCTTTTATAGATAAGAAGTTATTAGTTAAGTTAACTAAATCTCCAGTAAACACCTTATTTTTCCCCCAAGAATCAGGTTGATTTAAGTAACCTAAATACAGATCACCTTTTACAACTAATTCACCTTCTATTACTTCAGCTGATAAATGGGGTAAAACGGCTCCAGCACTATTAATGTGATTATTATTTGGCGTATTTAAACTCACTACAGAGCCACATTCAGATAAACCGTAACCTTGATAGACAGGTAAGCCTATTTCGCTCGCTTGAATTAATAATTCTGAAGCGATATGTGCGCCGCCTACGGCTATAAATTTTAAAGATTTCGGTGCTTGCCAACCTGATTTACATGCCATGACTAATACAAGTAATAATTCAGGCACTAAAATCAAACTGTTTGGTTGATATGTTGTTATTGCAGTAAGTAAAGCTGAAATATCTTTCAACTGGCTGCCTGAAAAACCATATTCAGATTGTGGTAATACAACGACACTGCCACCTGCTAATAATGGCGCGTAAACACCTGCAATGTTTTCAAGTAATATAGATAGAGGTAATAAACATAAATGTTTAGGCGCCTTAATATCAATGACCTGCATTAAAGACATCGCAACTTTAACTTGGTTATTACGGCTTAAACATACGCCTTTAGGATCTCCGGTAGAACCTGAAGTAAATGTCACTTTTTGCGTATTTTCAGGGTATTTAGCAATATTATTTTTATGTAATTGATAGCTATACAGCATATTTTTTTGACTGATATTGTCATTAATAGCAAACTGAGAGTTAAAGATTTTAGATGTGCAGCTCTGTTCAAAAACCAATCCTTGAATATTACTAATCACACAATCAATATTTGCACTCTTTATTGCATGATCTCTTTGATCATGACTAAAAAATAAAGGTATAGGAATACATATGATCTCTAACTGCTGAGCAGCTAAATCAAATAACACCCAATCAATACCATTATCTAAAAATAGGCCTAATACTTTTACATTTTGCGTTTTTAAAAATGTGACTCGTAGTTCAACTTGATGCTTAAGCTCTATGAAATTTAAACTATGTATTTTATCACTCAGTACAGTAGTACCATGATTCGCTGACAGTGAAAGTTGCTTAAGAATATTCATAGTTTTTTTAACTCCACAGCTAATTGATTAATATGAGAAGCCAATTTATTCATTTTTTGCTGATGTGCTAAGTTTCCTTCTAGTAAATTCATCACATCTACCAGATTTATGACACATACCTTTGGTTGATGTTGATAATAGTCTCCCCAGTTATCCTGACTTGGCTGTAAGGTATTTTGCTCAGCATCTTTGATTTCTTTAAAGCTAACTTGCTCTTTAGCTAATAACGCACGGACTTTATCTGTGCCACTAAAACATAAATATTTAAACCCCGCTAAAAATAGCCCGACAGACATCGTCATAAAAAGAGGAATTGTAAACCTGCGATTTGATGAATATAAATTACCTAATTCTGCTATTTCAAAGCGGTTAGGATTAGATTCAGGATTGATTATTTGCTCTATTGGTTTAGCTAAATATTGCTCAATAAACAATGGAGCGTTGGCACTTCTCAAACCCAAAGCGGCTCTTGGTAAGTGATCACCCATTTGAATTAACACAGGCAAAAAATTTACTATATTTGCATTAAATGCTTTAACAAAACCTGATTTAATAAATGACTCAGTATTTAGTCTGTTGTCAGTGCCGTCGATAAAGTTAATTTTTAAATTTAACGAATTACTACTTAGCGCTTTATTTTGATTAAGCTGCGTTTGAGCATGTTCGCTTAATGTATTTAAATAATTCATTTTAAGTACCTCGTTTGTTGGCTTAATTACAACTTATACCGACAAACTTAAGGAAATCTTAAAAAATCACTCGGTGAAACAAAAATTAGAATAAAAACTCCAACCCACTAATTTTATTAACTTTTCAATTTAAATTAATTTAAATAAGTACTTTAAGACTTCCTTAAGGAATGAAATATAAAGTCAAATAGTAAATAAATATAATTGGAGAAGATAATGGAGTTAGCAGGAAAAACAATTGCTATAACAGGCGCTACAGGTGGTATCGGAGTGTTACTTTGCCAACGTTTTTTAGACTTAGATGCCAAAATTATTATGATTGGTCGTACAGAAATTCAAGCGTTAAATACGCAATTTATTCAAGGTGATCTATCCAATATACAAGGTATTAACCAAGTTATTTCATCATTAAAAGATCATGATATTGATATTTTAATAAACCTTGCAGGTTTGCAATATTTTGGACCTGCTGAGCAGGAATCTATAATACATACGCAAAGTTTATTAACCGTAAATTTAATGGCGCCCATAATGCTGACTCAAGCGTTATTGCCTAAAATGAAGAAAAAACAATCGGGCCATATTGTTAATATTGGCTCTACATTTGGCTCTATCAATTTTGCCCATTTCGCGAGCTATTCTAGTTCTAAATCTGGATTAAAAGGTTTTAGCGAAGCACTTAGAAGGGAGGTTAAATCTGATGGTATCAATATTACTTATATTGCCCCTAGAGCAGTCAATACACCAATGAATACATCTAAGTTACTTAATTTTGCCAGTATGACAAAAATGAATATGGACGAACCTAGCTGGGTTGCAGATAAAATTCTCAATGCCATTATTAACAACAAAAAGGATATTTATTTAGGATTTCCTGAAAAGCTATTTGTCAGGCTAAATGCAATTTTTCCACGTTTAGTTGATTGGTCACTGGCTGAGAATGACCAAAAAGCAAAGAAGCTATTTCAAGTTAATTTAAACAGGTAAAAATTTCCGGTGCATTTCGTCTTTACTCTTTTTAGGAAGCGACATAATTTTAAGATCATCAAAAGGCAATCTTCTTGATTCGCCTTTGTATATTAAGCCATTCATATCTACTTTTGATGCCTCGCAGCAACATCTACGAGTATACACTCACTTATATTTTCCCATCGTAATGCCATGTAAAGTTTCATAAAGCTCATGTGGTCCATATTCTTTGGCGAGAGGGGCACAGACAGTTGACATAAAATGTACTAGGCATCGTTCTTTTTTGTTGTTCCATAGCTCAGCAACCCAATTCCAGATAACCGCATGGTTTTCACTAAAAGCCGATGCTAATGCAAGTTCATCAACTTTTAATAACTCTAGATGCTGTCTTATTTTCATCCAATCAAGATAATTTTGTATGCCACTACTTTTATCTTTTGTATCAAGTCTACGTTCAATAGACTGACAAATGTAGTGTAAGTTTTTATGCAAGCGATCAAGCTCATCATGGGAAATTTGATTAATATTTTGTTGGCTATGAACTTTTGATATTAAACATTGTTCAATACTTTGTGTAATGGTATTCCACGATTTATCTAGCTCCCAGCTGCCAAGTTGTTTTGCTCTGTTTTTCCAGTGCATTTCTTGCTCTTGATTAATTAGTGTTTTTCTATATTTAACTAAATCTTGCTCACAAAGCGTACCTGCTGAGAATAAAGTAGAATGTGTTACTTTAACAAGTTTACGTTTAGAAAGTATTGGTGAAGATTTTACTTTCAAACTTTGTTTGAATATAAATGGTAGGTTTTTTAAATGATGACAATGGCCAATGAATATTTTTCTATATATAAAACTAATCCGATAAGATTTTTGTGTTTTAACAATATATTTTTGATCTATCAAATTTAAATACTTCACAATTTTATTGGAGGCAAATGTATCCCATTGTAAGTTTAACGCTCTCATTTCATCCCAGTTATGATTAGACAAAGCAGGTGCTAAAGCCAACTTTGAGGCAAAAACTGACACGGAACCAGGAATAGACTTCTTTGCTATGCCATCAAGAAGTTTAAGTTGTTTAGACATATAAATCGGATCATTGGGTTTTAGCAATAAAACATCAATTATGGTAATTAATATCATTTCACCTGAGTATATTTTACTCTTTTGCATCAGTGCTCTGCCTTTTAACCAACGCAAAGCCTCTTTCTTTGATTCTATTGACTTTAAATGATAGACAGCTTGTAGACCACGCAAAAGCGCACCGGAATAAACGCTTCGCCGAAAATAAAAATAACTTATTCCCCCTAAGAAATAACTCAATTTCACTTTGCCAAATAAAGTGCATATTTTAGAAAAAATACTAGGGAAAATGAAAATCGAAAATGGTAATAAAATGATATAACTCGCAATTGAAGAATGTTCATTAACAATAAGCCAGAGCAAAAATATCAGTAACCACATACCAACGAGGTTTCCGCTATGTACGGGTGTTTTATCTCCACTTTCGCCAGGTTGCTTGTAACACAATCGCGATACGATAAAAATAACAACAATAACTAACGCACCTAGTCCTCCCATAATTGAATTCCAAACTCTTTATACCACTCCTTTATTGACAATTTATCTTGTTGTTGCGCATTTTTAGCTTCAATTAATGGGTCAATATACCAATACTCTGCTAATAAACGGGATTTAGGATCTTGTAATTTTGACTTTGCCTCTCGGATCAAAAACTCATCCCTTTTTTGTGAACCTTCTGGCGAGCGATAATATTCTGAACCTGGTAATTGAAATTGTATTTTGTTGATGATATCTCGAGCAGACTTTTCAATATCAGCATTTTCAGCAGCAGGGGTAAGCTCTAATGCCCAAAATGGCCAAGATGACAATAAAGGATTATCTTTATGTTGCAAACCAGTTCACCTTAATAAACGCCGGAGTCATAACTACCCAAACTCGCCTGAGTTTTATAGTGTTGTGGAATGAGCGCATATAACTCGTTAGTAAGTGATTTTAGTTTGTCATATTGTTCATTCTCTATGGCTGAGTGACCCTTTTCCACAATAGCATTCGCTTTTCGAGGATTGATTGCAACATGAGATAAAGATGCCCACTCTAAAAATATATCTTTCCAATACTCGGGGCTTTTTTCATGAGCCGAACGATATAACTGATCCAACCTTTCGATCAAGCGTTCCAATTCACCTTGTCGGATATTATCTAACGTATGTTCGAGTTTTTTACCGCAATTATTAAGTATGCGTTGATCTGTTTCATCACCATACTCAGTGACCATACTAGATGCAGCAAAATAACGACTTTCACACTCTTCAATAAGCTCAGCTAACTGATCCTTTGTTTCTACCAGTTCTATTTCAGCTTCAATCTCCATTAATTGTCTTGATAACCTTTGACAGGCATCTACATCATTTTCAAACTCATTGTTGATACTAATGACTTCTTTAATAATGCTATGCATTTGGCTAGCCATAGGATTTAAAGCTTCAATGGTCACTTCATCTCTTTCTCTAAATGCATTTTGCAAACAAACAGATAATCTCATATTAATATTTTGCGATGAAACATTTAAATCTTCAGGGGTTGAAAAACCCATAACTAAATGTGCAACTCCTTCAATAACTTTACCTTCATCTGGTAATAAGGCATAAGCTTTTAGATCCCCTCCTTTATCAACTTCAATACTGATTTCTATGGCAGTTCCTACGTGTAATGTTTTTTTTAGATGAGCAGAATCAATTACCAAACACCCTACTTTACGGCAAAAACGAGATTGTCGCCGCTCTCCTTGTACTATCGGTATCTCAAGAGTTTGATGTGAATCGGGTAAAAGCGTATCTATAGTCGATTGCATAAATGTACGTTTTGCAGGTAATGCAGTTCCCCTTTCTATAAATACTCTTACGCTGCCATCTGCCAAGGCTAAACCAATTGAACGGGAAAGAGGCGGATCTGATAAAGTTAAACCTTGAACTATTTGAATGATTTGATGAGACAATGGCATAATCTTTTGATTATTATCATAAGCCACGAGCTCAAAACTATTGTTTGAACTGGATTTAACCTGAGCCTCAACAATAAATATTCCGCTTTCATCAATTTCGATAAAAGGGCTTTCCCAGGTTTTTTGGATATTGATTAGTTTTATAGAGTGAGGTTGAACTTGATCATCTATTATTCGACCCATAATGGTTGGATTTAATTCAGTACATACACTGGGATATTGTAACCAAACTTGATAGCTTTGTGTTTTCGAATGCTTGCTAGTAGATTCTGAGCAGCCTAAGTTAATGGTTGCAGCATAAATAGCTGCTCCCTGACTCACTAAACTCATGGGATCTAAATTTGTTTCAGTAACAGATGCTAATTGGTTTTCTACAAACTCTTTAATGATTGGCATGTGAGCGGGCCCACCTACTAACACAACATGTTCTAAGTTTTCAATTGAAAGACCTTCCGATTTTATTAAGCGACGGCATATATCAATGGTTTTTTGGATCAGTGGTTCAATTAATTGTCTAAGTTGCTCTTGAGTAATTTCAATATCAAATTCATAATCTTCATCATCATATTCAAATTCAAGCTCAATAACCGATATAGGTGTTGAAGATAATCTTATTTTTGCTGTTTCAGCTGCAGCTTCAAAGTGGCGCTTTATTGAAGCATAGTTGTCATCATTTGGTTTCAAAGTTAAATTGTACTCTTTTACTAAAACTTCAAATATCCAGTTCACAATGGCGCGATCTATATCTCTTCCACCTAGAAAGTTGTCGCCATCATGTGCCACCACGCGTAATAAGCCATCTCGGGTTTCAAGTAATGAAACATCAAAAGTACCACCGCCTAAATCGAATACTAACCAAGCTTTACCCGTTTGATCTTTTGACCACCCCATAGCAAGACCTGATGCCACGGGTTCAGGCAGAAGCTCAACCTTTTCAAACCCCGCCAAACGCGCTGCATTGGCCGTTGCTTTACTTTGTGGCAGCTCAAATAGTGCAGGTACTGTAATTACGACTTTATCGAAACAACAGTTTGCTTGTTCTTGCGCTAAGTTTTTAAGAGATTTGAGAACCTCGCTGGCTAATTCTTCAGCTGACCAACAATTTCCCTTAAAGTCAGCTTTACTTTGTTCTTGAGTACCTAATAAGCGTTTAAATTCTTTAAATGTATTTTTTATATCAGTGTAGAGGTGCCTTTGTGCTTTAGCTCCGACCACCACTCCTTTATTAGTAATACGTACCACAGAAGGTGTATTCACTTCTCCTCGCGCATTTAAAAGTGGATTAACTTTACCATCAGTAAAGATTGCCACTGCTGAGTTGGTGGTACCTAAATCGATCCCAAGATATTTATCATGATCATTCATTTATCAATTTTCGTTGTGATACATTTAATATAACTTTAAATATAGAACAAAAAATTAATGAACTCTTGATAGATAATGATATGACTTTTATTTATATAAATACGGCTGTTCAAAGGTGATTGACTGGAGACCATCAAGTATAAAAATCTAAAGTTCGTTAAACGTAAACTGTTGCTAACTTCAAGATAGTCTTAACAGACTTAGGCAAGTTACTTCTCCTAAGTCTGCAATTAAAATAATAATAACAGCTCCTAACTCTGATATCTCGCAAGCCACATTTTTACAGTTTCTTTAATGATATCTTCAACTTCAAGATCTGTAATTTGTGCAAAACCATAAAGCTTAGGATAAAAAATTAAAGACTTAAGCTGATATATAAATTGTTTTGTGGCAAGTTCAATATTTTCAATTTCAAGTGCTTTATTTTCAATCGCTTGATTCAAGAAATCAGAGAAATAACGCTGACAGCCGATATCACTGGCATTAACTGATTGCGCGAATTGCGGATCTTGTAACATTTGCATAAAAGCAATTTTTGCTAAACGTAAAAACCTCTCTGAAGTTAATAGCCCCACTTCATGCTGCGCTATCACGACTAACTGTTCGCTTAAACCTTTCGTTTTATCAAAAACAATTATGGGACCTTGTTCAAGTGAACCAAGCATATCTTGCATAATAGCTAATAATAAAACCTCTTTACTTTCAAAGTGATTATAAACTGTACGTTTAGAAACTTCAGCAGCCTTAGCAACTTGATCCATACTCGTATGTGCTACGCCTTGAGTGTAAAACAATAACTCAGACGCTTTGAGTATTTGCAGTTTTTTTTGCTCTGATAATTTCATTTATAACCCTCATCAAGAAAACCATATTTTAAGTGAGAATAAAAAAAAGTGCACTAGTTAGTTTACTTTTAAAATACAAAATGTAAACTACTCAGTGTAGTTTACATTTCAAGGTGCCGTATGAAACTCAATTATTCAGTTTTTTTTAGAAAGCGCATGTTAGCTTTTGTTATTTTTTTAGGAGTTGGTTTAATGATAAGTTCTTTAGATGCAAAAATAGATTTATCAATCACTGAAACATCATCGCAATTTAATAAAGGTAAATTTCACAATACCCCTGAAATTAAAATGGCGGGAACATCTGAAATGCTTGGTATTATTAAACGTTACATCACTGAAAAACGTGTTGATATTGCACCAGAAAAAGCAATTCCAGTAACAACACATACCAAAGAGTCATTAGCGCTCTTATCTGATAATGAATTGCATATTATTAGGTTGGGTCATTCATCTATTCTTTTAAAAGTATACGGCGATTACTGGTTAATCGACCCTGTTTTTTCAGAGCGGGCATCTCCTTTTTCATTTATGGGTCCTAAGCGTTTTCATGCACCTCCTATTACTTTAAATGAACTACCCGATTTAAAAGCAGTTTTGATTTCACATAATCATTATGATCATCTAGATAAAGCCAGTATTAAAATTTTAATGGATAAAACTCACATGTTTTACGTACCATTAGGCGTTAAAAGTGATTTAGTTAAATGGAATGTAAAAAGTAACAAGATTCAAGAGTTTGATTGGTGGCAAGAAGCAAGTATCAATAATACCTTAATTGCTTTCACCCCTACCCAACATTTTTCGGGGCGAGGTTTAACCGATGGCAATAAAACACTATGGGGTTCATGGGTAATAAAAACACCTAATGATTCACTCTATTTTAGTGGTGATTCTGGATACTTTGATGGTTTTAAAAAAATTGGTAATAAATATGGTCCATTTGATATCACTATGATTGAAACAGGCGCTTATGATAAAGATTGGGCTGATGTTCATATGACACCAGAGCAAAGCATGCAAGCGCATATAGACTTAAAAGGTAAAATAATGATGCCCATTCATAATGGTACTTTTGATTTAGCATTTCACGCTTGGTATGACCCATTTGAAAAAATAACTGAGCAAGCAAAACAACATTGGGTTAAATTAACAACACCTGTTGTCGGTCAAGTAATTACCACAAAAAGTGATGTCATTGAAGATTTTTGGTGGCGAGCGGTAATGTAGTCATAATACCAAACCCAATAAATATGTGATCAATCTAAATGGCTCAATCCGAGCCATTTACTAACTTTAAAATTTACTAAAGCAATTTAAATGAAGTGAATAGAAAATTATAAAGACGGTATATATCGATATCCTGCACCGTAAACAGAGTCGATTACAGCTTGTGTAATACCCAATATTTTAATTTTTTTACGAATATTCTTGATATGCGCATCAACAGTTCTATCTGAAATATCGCGCAGATCAGGATATGCAAGATCTAAAATTTGCTGCCTAGAATAAATGCGATCAGGCTTTTGATACAGTAGATAAAATAGATTAAATTCTAAACTTGTTAATTCAATTGATATATTATTAAAACTCAGTCTAAAGCTATTTTTATCAACGCGTAACTTATCTTCTTCAATTGACTCGGCTTTTAAGTTTTTAGTTTTAAGTTCTTCATTTAAACCATTTAACTCATTATTACTTTCAAGTAATTTTGAGTGCTGCTCTTTTATTGATAAGTGTGTTTTAATTCGAGCCAATACTTCCATATCGCTAAATGGCTTACATATAAAATCAACTGCACCAGCTGAAAAACCGGCAACTTTCTCGCTTGCTTCAGTTAATGCACTTATAAAAATAATCGGAATATTTTTTAAGCCATCGGAATTTTTGATTTTTTTGCACACTTGATAACCATCGAGCTCAGGCATGATAATATCAAGTAAAATCATATCTGGTAGATTTGCTGTTTGCTCTAGAAACTCAATCGCTTGCTCACCAGAAAGCGCAACACTAACCTCATATTCTTTAATTAAAATATTGCCAAGGGCATTAATATTTGTACGCTCATCATCAACAATTAAAATGTGCGCTTTATCTTTCATCATTAATATTAAATTCCAATATTATTAGCGTTAAACAATTTGTGCCTTATTTGGTATTATGAGGATATATTTACCTAATTTATAGCGGTTTTTAGTTAAATTTTAGTTTAAGTTCACATTTATTTCTTAGTTTAGTGCTTAAATATCATTTTTATAGAGTTGGTTAAATCAATGAGTACAATTATTAAAATAAAATATTACCTTTTGTTGTTACTAATTGTCCTGATTTTTAGCTTCGTTGCTGTAGCTCAAACTGTTACTCCTTTAAATTTAAAAATAAAAAATACCCATCCTTTATTTACTCAGGCCCCGCTATATATTGAAACAGTAGTCAGCGAACATGAATACGCTAACGGCTTAATGTCAGATATTATTCAAGACCGCCAAGGTTTTTTATGGTTAGCCAGTCAACGAGGGATTGCTAGATTTGATGGTTACAAATTCAAACAGTTTAGAAAGGATATTGATGATGATAAATCCATTCTAAGCGATATTGCCATTAAGCTGTTTTTAGATAATAGAGACCATTTATGGGTTTCAACTATTCATGGCCTTTCTATTTTTAATCCCATCACAGAACATTTTACAAACTATGAATATGGCAGTAAAAAACACAACTTAAAAACAATTTTTACATCCTCATTCGCTCAGTGGCGTTCCGAAGGTGTTTGGCTAGGAACTAATAAAGGGTTAAATTTTTTCAACTATGAATCAACACAATTTCAAAAATCAGCAAAAGGCATAGCGATACCTAAAGGGTTAACGGGCATTAATATAAATGATTTACTCATTTCAAAATCAGGAGACTTATTTGTTGCCAGTGATAATGGCTTATGGAAATTAGCTGAAAACAGTAGTCAATTTAAGCAATTAATAGATAAAAAAATATATAAAATTTTTCAATCTGCCAACGGCTTGATTTGGTTTGGTTCACAAGGTGGTGCCCTTTGCACTATCGACCTTAAAACAAATGAAATTGAAAAAATACATCTTAAAAACCATAAGAACAAACTACCTAAAGGCATTATTTCAAGCTTTGCTGAACCTATAAAAGGTGAAGTTTGGGTATCATACAGCTTTAATGGCATTGCGATTATTGATGAGAAAACACATACAGTTAAAAGCCGTATTACCCAGCAAGGGAGCAATACAGGCGGCCTTAATAGTAATTTAGTAACAAGTTTACTTATTGATAAAAGTAAAATGTTATGGATTTCAACTAATGGTAAAGGATTACAAAGGTACTCTCCTCATAATCAAGCTTTTGCAACTTTAAGATCTAATGTTCTAGATAAAAAAAGTTTAAGCAATCCAGAAATTTATGGCGTTTCCCAAATGAGTAATAGGGAAATTTGGTTAGGTCATAGTGGTGGCATAGATATCATATCAGCAACCGGTCAAAGACTTTCGACTATATCCCCCCATCAGAATGAAGACGAACCTAACAATCACAATATGTCGGTATCAGCTATTAGCAAAGATATAAACGGCATAGTCTGGATAGGATCAAGTGTTAATGGGTTATTTTCAATCGATATTAAAACACAAAAAACCATAGCTCATTATAGTTTAAAAGATGGTCTTCGAAGTAATAAGGTCCGTCATGTGATCGCTAATGATGATGGCACATTATGGATTGCAGGCTTTAAAGGCATTCAGCACTTTAACCCTAAGACGCTAGAATTCAGTGAACTAAACTTAATAAATGATGATATCAAATCAACTTATATTCGTGTAACCGACCATATTGTGACACAAAAGAATGAAGTCATATTTGTTCAAAATAATGGGTTTGTTTGGCTTCCTAACCATACTGAACTCAACGCTTATCGTTTTACACAACAATCCCCTCTATCACCCTCTTTAACTTCAAATTTAATTACATCTGTGGGTGAAACTGAACAAGGCAAGCTTTGGTTTGCAGGCTTAGAAGGATTAACTGAAGTAAACTCACTCACAGCCACTAATGCAGATTTTAAATGGCATAAAGACTCTGGAGTTCATTCTGAAGAAAAGGCTTTTACTAATTTGTTAGCTGATCCTCAAGGTCGACTTTGGGAGTCGAACTTAATGTATAACCCCAAAACAAAGAAACTTAAAGAGTTGGAACCGGTTGACGGTGTTGATGTAGGCAATGACTGGATAGGTACTTCATATAAAATGACTGATGGCACTTTATTATTTGGTGGCACAACAGGGCTTTTAATGGTGTGGCCTAAACTTTATGACGAATGGCAATATCAAGCTCCGGTCAGGATCACAGATATTATTGTTGAATCAAAGAAAGTTAAATTAAAAAACCTATCTTTAGAGTTAAATGAAAACCAACGTAATTTAACTGTAGAATTTTCATCTCTAGACTATGCCCAATCAAGTAAAAATAGGTATAGATATCGATTAATTGGATTAGATTCTAAGTGGCAATATGTCAGTGCTGATATTCGCCAAGCAAATTATACTAATCTCAGCCCAGGCTACTATCGATTAGAAATTCAAGGTTCAAATAGACATGGCATTTGGAATAATAACCTAGCAACCTTGCCTATCATAGTGACCCCTAAAATATATCAAACTATTTGGTTTAAACTGCTGCTATTTGTATCCATTATTTTCATTCTTGTTTATCTATACCGATTACAAATGAAACGAGTCATTAAAAAAAGTAGAAAAATAATAGCCCGAAAAGTCGAAGCACAAAGACTCATAAATATAGAAAATCAATTAATCGAGCGAGAAAAGTCTCAAGCTGAATTGGCTAAAACTAACTTAGCACTGCGAGATGCAAAAAAACAAGCGGAGCAAGCAACACAAGCTAAAACGCAGTTTTTAGCGAATATGAGTCATGAAATCAGAACACCTATGAATGCGGTATTAGGCATGTCATATCTCACTTTACGAACCAACTTAGATGATCAACAAAGAAAGTATGTTGACCAAATACAATCTGCTGCAGATGGTTTACTCACTGTTATTAATGACATTTTAACCTTATCAAAAATTGAGGCTGGAGCAGAAGAACTTATAATAAAACCTTTTTCCATTAAAGAAGTTGCTCAATCTAGCATTGATGTGCTTAAAAATTCAGCTTTAGATAAATCGCTTTCTATTGATTTAAACTTTGATAATGCAATACCAGAACAACTTATAGGTGATTCAGGAAAACTAAAACAAGTACTCATTAACTTAATTAATAATGCGATTAAATTCACTAACAAAGGTGTAATAACAGTTTCATGTAATATAAATTCGCAAGACAATGATAATTGCAATATTGAGTTTTCAATTAAAGATACTGGTATCGGCATTGCGCCAGAATACCTAAACACCTTATGCCAAGCCTTTAGTCAAATAAAGAACAACCAAACCCATCATATAGAAGGAACAGGTTTGGGCTTAAAAATAAGCCAGCAATTAATTACCTTAATGAAAGGTGAATTAACAATACAAAGCCAGCCTAATGTGGGCAGTACTTTTAGTTATTCATTAGCATTTAATAAACCAAAAACTGAGCTATTAGCCAGTACCCCATCAAATATGGCATGTGATTCACATACTAAAAAAATTAGCCAAGCACATGTTTTAATTGCCGATGATCACAAAATAAATCGTATATTACTACAGGAGTTGTTAGAGCAAGCAGGATTAACTTTAGAAACGGCTACCAATGGTGAACAGGCCTTTTTAATGTGTCAAAATACCCATTTCGATATCATAATTCTTGATATCGAAATGCCTAAACTTGATGGCTATTTAACCACAAAAGCCATCCGTGAGCTGCCTCAGTTTAAGAGTACGCCCATAATTGCAATTACAGCAAATGCTTTTGATACACAAAGAAATAAAGCTTTTGCCTACGGCATGAGTGAATATTTAACGAAACCTATTAAGCCTGCTTTGTTTTATAAAACACTGTCACAATGGTGTGATATCGATTTAGATAACAAGCACTGCCCTACCCAAGTTTTAGAAGAAGAAAACTCTCCCAGTAAATTGCTCTCTAACAGGCGTGAAAACAACCATATATATCGTGCGATGTTAACGAGCTTTATAGAAGATCATGCTAATGATATTAATAAACTAAAAAATGCATTAAATAAAAACGACTCCAAAGCTTTAATGCATCATTTACATAGTTTAAAAGGCGTAAGCGGTAATATTGGTGCGGATATTTTATTTGATCACATAGTAAAGATCGAAAATAATGAAAACATGATGCAAACGATACCCGAAGCATTTATATCTACTTTTAACTTAACTATTTCAGAAGTAGAAAAACGCTTATTAAGTACTTCTCCTCAACCCGATGATTTAACTAAATTGAGTGATGAACAATTAAAAAGTTTTTTCATCAAACTGAACATTAAATTAGAAAACCGAAGCTTTGATTTTAATGAAGAAATAACACAACTAAAACACGTAATGCCTGAAAACAGGAAAAAGTTGGTAGATAATTTGATAAATAAAATTGAGCATTTTGATTATGCTGCCGCAATATCGGCTGCAAAAAAACTACAGAGTTCTTTGTAATAAACTCATCGATGAGCCAAGTGAACCCTCGCTCGGCTCAATTTTCAGTAAAGTCGGTTGATCCCACAAAACCGCCTAGTAATTATTTCAACTTCTTATTCAGTTCACATTTACTTTATAAAATCCTGTTCCCATTAGTTAGATAATTTAATTTCTAATTAAATGGCTCCGTCACCACATTTTTATTAGCATTGATTGGACTAATATATGAATAGAAACTTTAAATACTCTTTAATTACCTTAGGGTTATTAACCGCAGCAAATGCCAAAGCTGAGCAAGCCGAGCGTCCTGAATATTTAGATTTAACCCAAGAACAACGTGTTGAATATGTCACTAATATTCAAAGCTTTGACTACGGTATTTTAATAGAGTCTGATAGCGCAGACCACTCTCAATACTATAGCAGTGGCGCTTATGCTGCGACGACTGTAATGGGTTGGGCTGGCATGAGTACTGCGGGTACTTATGGTGCATATTATGCGCTTGAATGGGTTGGTTATATCATAAGTGAAAGTCTAGAACGCGCTGGTCATACAAAAGAAGCCGCTTACTTCCCTCATTCAGATCAATTCGATATTGATCTTGATTATAGCAATGCTGATCCAAGTGGCGATTTTGGTAATAACTTATTATTTGCCCTAGATTTTGCTACAGGCGGTGACTCTACTGTCGTAATGGAAGTGGTAGC
>Ga0209396_1002606_pt1 | contig 18770 bp, 15 predicted proteins | sample GOMGulsemesocosm_6_FD_184638 | JGI IMG/M metagenome (GOLD analysis project Ga0209396, IMG submission 184638) | Methane-oxidizing microbial communities from mesocosms in the Gulf of Mexico - GOM8C Gulf of Mexico (SPAdes) (version 2) | ecosystem: Environmental > Aquatic > Marine > Cold seeps...
ATTTATATTTCAAAACTTCAACCTTATAGATGAGCTTACCGTATTTGAAAACATTGAACTTCCTTTGCTTTATAATAAAGTGCCATCTTCTGAAAGAAAACAACGCGTAAATGAGCTTCTAGAAAAAATAGGAATTGCTCATAGAGCTTCTCATTTTCCACAACAATTATCCGGAGGACAACAACAGCGTGTAGCGGTAGCCAGAGCATTAATTACAAAACCACCATTAATTTTGGCTGATGAACCAACGGGTAACCTGGACAGTTCCCATGGTAATGAAGTAATGGAATTAATTTGTGATTTACACGAAGCAGGAACTACCATAATAATGGTAACTCATTCCTCACATGATGCAAGTTATTCAGATAGAATCATCAGTTTATTAGATGGTCAAATTGTATCAGAAAAGAAAAATAAATTAGTAAAAGCAGCTATATAATTTTTAAAAATAAGAAACTATGTTTAAGAATTATATAAAAGTAGCTTTTAGAAGCCTTAATAAAAACAGAACTTATGCAGTCATAAATATATTAGGACTTGCCTTAGGTTTAGCTGTTGCCATAATAGTTTTTCTTTTCATAAAAGATGAAACTAGCTATGAAAAACATTGGGATGGCTATGAAAGAGTATATAGAACAGGAATCAAAGCAAATTTGATGGGGCAAACCATGGATGCACCGGTCTCACCGAGTCCTATGGCAAATGCTTTTAGAACAGAATTTACTGATGTAGAAACAGCGACTAGAATTAATACTATCAATCAGGAAATCATGGTTAGCTATGAACAAACGAAAGTATATATTCAAAAGGCTGTACGTGCTGATAGTACATTTTTTAAAATATTTAATTATGAATTTGTTCATGGAGATCCGAAAACAGCTTTAAAAGGAGAAAATTCTCTTGTATTAACTGAAGAGTCTGCTAAAAAATTATTTGGGGATGTAAATCCATTAGGTAAAGTAGTAAAATATGATAATAGGAGTGACTATATCGTAAAAGGAATTGTTAAAGAACCTAAAGGTCATTCTCATTTTCAGTTTGATATGTTTATGTCACAAAACAGCATTCGAAATGTATGGATGAGTAACAATAATTATACTTATGTCAAACTAAAAGAGGGGGTGGATTTTAATGCATTTAAAAAAGAAATGCGTCGTAATTTCATGAAGAAAATTGAACCTGATATTGAGCGTTTTATGCAGACTACTGTAGCTGAATTATTAAAAGGTGATAATAATTATGAATATCAAATAATGCCTTTAAAGGATATACATCTACATTCTAATAAAGAATGGGAAATTCAACAAAATGGAAACATTATGTATATCTATGTTTTTATAGGAATTGCATTTTTGGTAATTATAATTGCAGGTATTAATTTCATGAACTTATCTACTGCACGTTCAGGTAAAAGAGCAAAAGAAGTGGGGGTACGTAAAGTTAGCGGTGCTTCAAAGAAAATGTTAGTTACTCAATTTTTAACAGAGTCTGTTATACAAAGTTTTATAGCACTTTTCTTAGCATTTATTTTAGTTGAATTGTTTTTACCAGGTTTTAATAATATTCTAGAAACAGAATTATACTTATTCAATTCATACATCGGGGAAACACTAATTTTTTCTTTTATAATTACATTATTTTATGGGTTGTTTGCAGGAAGTTACCCAGCATTCTTTTTATCATCATTTCAACCGATATCGGTATTAAAAGGTGACTTTACAAAAACTAAAGGAGGGGCTTTATTAAGAAAAGTGTTAGTAGTTACACAATTTACAGCATCAACTATTTTAATTATTGGTATGATAATTATTTTTAAACAAATTTCATACCTACATAATAAAGATATTGGTTTTAATGGAGAACAGGTTATTGTTGTTCCTATTCAAACGGATAAAATGGCAGAGAATTTTAGAAATTATAAAAGTATTTTCTTAAAAAACAGTAATGTTTTAAATGCCACTAGAGCATCCTTTTATCCAGGGGACACTCCTAATCAAAACATGTATATGCTAGAAGGAAGTAAGGAACAATTACCATTATGGAACATGGATGTTGACTATGATTTCTTTAAAACATTAGATGTAAAGATGTTAGATGGTAGAAAATTTGATAGAGAAAAAGAGTCTGACTCTATACCTTATTTTATACTTAATGAAACTGCAGTTAAAAATTTGAACATAAAAAATGCAGTTGGTCGAAAAATGGCAAGGAATCAAGGCTCTAGTGATAACGCTGTTTATGGAAACATTATAGGTGTTGTAAAGGACTTTCATATTGAAGGATTTAACTCAGAAATAAGACCTATGATATTAACTATAAGTAATGAACTTTGGTTTGCATCATTTAAAATAGGGAATAAAGACATGACTTCAACAATTGATTTTATAGAAAATGAATGGACGAAGTTAGAGCCATCACATCCTTTTAGATATACTTTTTTAGATCAAAAATTCGGAAAACTATTACGTCAACAGGAAAATTTTGGGACTATGTTTTTGGTTTTAACAATTCTTGCAATTATTATTTCATCTATGGGCTTATTCGGATTAGCCTCTTATACAGCTCAACAGAGAACCAAAGAAATTGGAGTTCGTAAAGTTTTAGGAGCTTCTGTACCTCAAATAATGAAAATGCTAACTACTGATTTTATAAAACTAGTATTGTTAGCGAATGTTTTTGCTTGGCCAATTACATATATTTTTGCTAAAGACTGGCTATCAAACTTTTCATATCAAATTGATATGCCGATAGTGCCATACATTTTGGCAACATTATTAGCCATACTAATAGCTTTAATAACAGTTAGTTTTCAAGCATACCAAGCCGCGATTTCAGATCCAGTTGATGCTTTAAAATACGAATAGCTTTAAGATATTAAAAAATAATATATATTATCTAAGCATATATTTTATTAGTAAAGGCACAAATCATGACGATTTGTGCCTTTTTTGTAAATTTGATTTTATATATTGAATAAATGAGTTCGTACCAGAGAAAAACACCTGTAAAAATAGATTGTCCAATGGAAAGAACATTGCACATGATATCTGGTAAATGGAAACCCGCTATTTTAAGCGAATTATTACGAACGGATAGTATCAGACTAAAAGATATTCAATTAGGACTTCCTGCAGCTTCAAAAAGAGCTTTGACTAAGCAATTAGGTGAAATGATTGACGATAAGTTAATCCATAAAAAAGATTACAACGAGTTTCCTAAGCATACAGAATACTCCATTACTCCTTTAGGAAAAGAACTTTCGTCAGTATTTATTGAACTTGCTAAGTTTGGTAATAAATTATAAAATTTCCTTAAAATAGTAGGGGTGAATTTGCCCCTTATTGTAGGGGTTGTAAACACATCGTACTTTTGCTTTAAACAAAAATAAGTAATATGAATACTATTGAAGCTATACAAAAAAGACGTTCTATTCGTCATTTCGATCCTACACATAAAATTACTAAAGAAGAACTAGAAGAACTTATAAAACTGGCAATGCTTTCTGCAACGTCATACAATATTCAACATTGGAAATTCTTGGTTATAGATGATCCAAAGCTAATTGTACAACTTAGAGAAGCCTCTTTTGGTCAATCACAAATAACAGATGCCTCAGCTTTAGTTATCGTATGTACTGATATTAAAGCCTGGGAAAAAGAAATGCCTAGAAAATGGGAATATGTAAATGATGAAATTAGAAATTTCATGGTGTCACGATCTAAAGAGTTTTATCTTGGTAATGAACAATTGCAAAGAGACGAAGCCATTCGTTCGGCTTCTTTTGCTACACAAACCTTACTATTAGCGGCAATTTCAAAAGGATATGATACTGGAATTATGATAGGTTTTGAACCAGATAAAGTAGGGGAGCTTATCAATTTACCACAAGATTTTATCATTTCTAATTTTGTGGCTATTGGTAAAGGAATTGAACAGGCATTTCCAAGAGGAGGGCAGTTACCACTTGAGGAAGTTATGATAAAAAATAAATTTTAGTTAAGAAATTTTTAGAGGAAAAGATAAAAGCACAAACTAGTACAGTTTGTGCTTTTTTGTATATTGATATTATAAAACTAGTTGCCCAATAGTGTCATATAATCATATTAATTATTAAACGTTATATAGTTTATTTACATTAGCCTTATAGGTTTGACCAATCGGAATTTTATGTTCATTGATTAGAATACGATTACCTTCTATGAATTTAATCTTACCTATGGCTACAATAAATGATTTATGAACTCTCAAAAAACTACCATCAGTTAGTATCGCTTCGTAATGAGATATTTTTTCATGACTTATAATCATTTCATCCTTCAAAAATAATTTAGTGTAATTTCCGTAAGCTTCAATATATAACAAGTCACTCAAATCAATTTGATGGTGTTTTTTATCACCTTTTACAAAGAACCGAGTAGATGCAGTTTCACTAGAAACTTCTTTAATAACTGTATTCGTTGGTTGTGTTGCTGAAACTTTATTTACAGCTTTTACCAGCCTATCAAAACTAAACGGTTTTAAAATATAATCTACAACATTCAATTCAAACCCTTCTATAGCATGCTCTTTATAAGCGGTTGTGATAATTGTTTTTGGTGGTTTTGTTAAGGTTTTTAAAAAATCCAATCCTCTTAATTTGGGCATATTTATGTCTAAAAACATAAAATCTACAGTATTTTCATTCAAATACTGCATAGCTTCCATAGCATTGTAACAATTCTTTTCTAGTTGTACATGTGGTAACATACTACAAAACTCTTCGATAATTTCATGTGCTAAAGGTTCGTCATCAATTATTATATATTTAAGCATGCTTGGAGATTTTTAGAGTTGTTTTATAGATGTTATTCGTTTTATCAACGATTAGCTCATTTCTGTCTTTATACAATAAGGAGAGTCTTTTTTTTAGGTTTTGTAGCCCAATTCCGTTTGATTCATGTACCTCATTAGCCTCAAAGTTATTCTCAATATCAAAATAGATATAATCAGTATCTTCATATAAGTTCATACGAATAAAAGCGTTTTCGGTAAGCGTTTCTATTCCATGTTTGAAGGCATTTTCTAAAAGGATTATAAATAATAAGGGAGCAGTAGTTAAACTGGTGTCAATATTATGATTGAAAGTTATTTCTACAGACTTTTTATACCGTATTTTATGTAATTCAATATAGTTGTTTAAATACTCAATTTCATCTGCAAGTTTTACTGCTTCTTTTTCTCCTTCGTAAATGGTATACCGCATCATATCAGATAATTTTAAAATAACCTCTGGTGCTTGATTTGAGTTTTTAATTGTTAAAGCATATAAATTATTCAAGGTATTGAAGAAAAAATGAGGGTTTATCTGCGTTCTTAATAAAGCTAATTCAGTTTTCGATTTTTCTGCTTTTAAATTTTGTAACCATTTCCATTGTTCAAAAACCCAAATAATAAATAGTACCGGAATGGGTAAAAAGAATACAAAAAACGGAAAATCTTCTTTAATTAATAAATAGGCCTCTAAATCACCAGACAAGAGTCTTAAATAGATGAAGTAGAGAAATAATGGTGCATAAAAGAATGTAATTAATTTCCAATATTTTTTAATAAATACAGGAACCAATAGGTACGCAAATCCAAACCAAAACCCCATCAATAAAATAAATGTAATTGGATTGTCAGGCATTTGCATGTTAGAATCAATAAGCAAAGTAGTAAAAAAGAGTATAAATAAACTGAGAACTCTTAATACGGTTTTCTTTTTCTTTTTTAAGTAGTTGTAATGATGAATTGGCAAAGCAATTACAAATCCCCAAAAGATGGCATAAATAATAATTTCGTAGGATCTGTCTTTTGGAAGAAGAATAAAACCCAAATAATCTAACAAATAGAATATTGGTATAATAATAATGAACCCTATTAAAAAGACTTTGTATTTCTTTAATAACTTAATCATACCTCAAAAGTAAGAATGTTATACTGTCTAGACAAGAAAGTTGATAGACACTACAATAATTAGTACGAACTCGTCTATTTTTTAACTGAACGTTGTTGATACTAATTTTTGCTATGTATAACTTTATATATAGCCAGTGTATCATCTTTATTAGAAAATATTCTGCTTTGATTTTATGTTTGCCTCAAATTAATATAATACTAAAAGTCATGAGCACATTAAATAACAAATCAATTAGAATTAAACTAAAAGCGTCAAAAACCAGTACATGGAATTTGAAAAGACGTTTCAGATAATACTCGTATAATTAAACATATCAATCAAAAAACGAACAATCATGAACACATTAAGAATAAAAGATCTAACCAAGACATATCCAAACGGTGTAAAGGCATTAAACGGAATCAATTTAGAAATCACTAACGGAATGTTTGGCTTGTTAGGAGCAAATGGAGCAGGAAAGTCCTCTTTAATGAGAACGATTGCTTCTTTACAAGAACCTTCTTCGGGAAGTATTTCTTTCAATGAAACAGATGTTGTTAAGCAGCCTCATGAAATTAGAAAACAGTTAGGCTATTTACCTCAAGAATTTGGAGTGTATCCGAAAATTTCTGCTGAAAAACTGCTAAATCATTTGGCCATTTTAAAGGGGATTATTGATAAGAAAGATCGGAAAAATCAAGTTACAGCATTGTTACAGCAAGTCAATCTATACCAACACAGAAAAAAAGCAGTGTATACATTTTCAGGTGGTATGCGTCAGCGATTTGGAATTGCTCAAGCGTTATTAGCAAATCCTAAATTAATTATTGTTGATGAACCTACTGCAGGATTAGATCCAGAAGAGAGTAATCGTTTTTTAAACCTTTTAAGTGAAATAGGAGAGAACGTCATTGTTATTTTATCAACACATATTGTTGAAGACGTTCGCGATTTATGCCCTAAGATGGCAATTTTATCTAATGGAAAAATTATTACTCAAGGAAACCCATCTGAGTTAGTAGCAACTATCAATGGGAAAATATGGAGCAAAATAGTGCCTAAAAAAGATATTGATGTTTATAAAAAAGCTTTCGATGTAATTTCTACAAAACTGGTGTCTGGTGAAACACAAATTAGAGTGCTATCTGAAACGAAACCTGAAACTGGATTTGAAATTATAGCTCCGAATTTAGAAGATTTCTACTTCGCTACTTTATTTAATCAAACAAGTAAAAAAGCCTAAGTTATGTTTAAAAAGTTATTACAATTCGAAGTTTTTTATCAATTAAAACAACGTGCATTTCCAATATTTGCAATCTTATTTTTAGCCTTAGGAGTTTTTGTTGGAAGGCAAGGATTTGCTTCTAAAGGGGTGAATTTCAACTCTGTGTATCAGGTGTACTTCCATACAAGTATTTTTACTTTAGGAAGTGTTTTTATCATTATGTTTTTTGCTATTAGCGCTATGCTTAGAGATAAACAACACAATATGGAAAGTTTAATTTTTAGTTCATCCATTAAAAAGAGTCAATATTTTTGGAGTCGATTTATTGGAACATTTCTATTTAGTGTGTTGGCATTTTCTCCATTTTTGATTGGATATATTTTTGGAAATTATTTTTCGAGTTTAGATCCAGAACGATTAGGTGATTTTCGATTGATGGTCTATCTACAACCATGGTTATATATTGTGTTGCCAAATATTTTTATCTGTTCTACAATTGTATTTTCTGTGAGTACAATCACAAAAAATAGTACTGCAACCTATGTTAGCGCAGTATTTATTTACATGTTATATTTTGTAAGTTCCATCTTTTTAAACTCGCCATTAATGGCACAAGCTGTTCCGGCATCACCAGAAAGTATGGCTATTGCTGCTCTTGCAGATCCATTTGGAATTGCAGCATTTTTTGAGCAAACACAATATTGGACTTCCTTTCAAAAGAATACACAATTGCTATCTTTTTCTGGCTTGTTTTTATGGAATAGACTTGTTTGGGTATTTGTATCTATAGGGATATTATTAGTGACATATGGATTGTTCTCTTTTAGAAAAATCACTAAAAAGGTAAAGAAGGAACCAAAACAGAAAAAGAAGAAAATGCAATTATTGGCATATCATCCGGTAAAAGCATTGCATACTTTTAAAGCGCAACAAATGGCATTCTTTACGCTGTTAAAATTAGAGTTGAAAAATATTTTTAAGAGTTTACCATTTATTGCAGTATTGATTATGTGGCTGTTTATTGTATTCTCAGAATTATATTCAACAGTAATTAGTGGAGGTGAATATGGGGTAAGTGTATATCCTTTTACAAATCAATTGATAGATTTAATCGTAGACCCGCTATCAATATTCAGTTTGATATTAATTGTTTTTTATAGTTCTGAGATTGTTTGGAGAGAACGTGATTTAAATTTCAATAGTATTGTTGATGCAACTCCAGTAAAAAATGAGGTATTCTTTCTTTCAAAATTCACTGCACTGTTATCATTACCCATGATTTTGATTGCTTCTGGTATTTTAATGTGTTTGGTTTTTCAAATCAGTTTAAACTATACAAATTTCGAATTTAGTTTGTATGCATCTTTGTTTTATTATTACGGTGTACAATTGGCTGTATTTTCTATGATTGCCTTATTTGTTAACAGTTTAGCAAAAAGCAAATATATGGGAATGGGAATTTTCGGTTTGATAGTACTTTTAAGCTTAAAATCAGGTATGTTAGGGTTAGAACACCCTTTAACAAGTCTTGGCTTTATGCCAAGAGTTAAATACAATAATATGGATGGATTCAATGGAGTTTCTAATCTATTTGATCACTTAGCAATGTATTGGTTAGGGTTCGGATTTCTATTAGTATTTATTTCTTTTAAAGTGTGGAATAGAGGTGTAATTACCAAAATTTCTTATAAATTAAAGCTATTAAAATATGATTGGACAACTATTCAGAAAGCAACTATTGCTCTTTGCATGTTCTTATTTATTGGAGCTGGTAGTATGGTTTTTTACAATGTAAATATCGTTTCTAATTATGAAACCTCAAATGATAATCTAGATTTTAGTGAAAACTATGAACGAAAATTCAAAAAATACGACAGTATTGAAAGATTATATCCAACTTCAAAAAAGACAATAGTTGATATCTATCCAAAAGAGAGAATGTTTACAGTTACCGCTGATTATATGTTAAAAAATAAAAGTGAGCAACCATTATCAGAAATGTTTATAACAGAAAGAGTTTCTTTAGAGAACGTTACTATAGAAAATGCTCGTTTAGTTGTTCATGATACTTTGTATGGAACATATTTATTCAAGTATGACAAACCTTTACAGCCTAACGATTCTGTAAGATATACCTATAAGTTAAAGAAAGAGGTAAAAGGCTATGATGAAGACAATTCAATTGTAAACAATGGTACTTATATTAATCGTTTTGGAAATTTTGAACCTATTTTGGGTTATACTTCGGGATTAGAGATTTCTAATAGAACTGAACGTGAAAAAAGGAATTTACCAGAACGAGTTGAAGAAGATAATTCAGATTCTCATATAGAATTGGAAGATGTTAAATATGAAAAAGTCAGCTTCGAAACTATTATTTCTACAAGCAGTGATCAAACGGCAATAAGCTCTGGTAGTTTACTAAAAGAATGGTCAGAAAATAATAGAAACTACTTTCATTATAAATCTAGCGATAAAATTTTGCCTGAAGTTGGTTATTTTTCAGCAAAATATAAAACAAAGAAAACAACTTATAAAGGAATTTCAATTGAGCAATACTATGATTCAAATCACGATTTTAATATTGAAGAAATTGAAAACAGTGTAAAACAAACGTTGGATTATTGTCAAGAAAACTTTGGAACTTATGCCTTTGATCATGTAAGAATTGCAGAAGTTCCTGCACATTGGCCATTTGGAGGCTTTGCACATCCAGGAGTTATTAGTATGGTTGAAGATAGATTGTATTTGTCTGATATCAGCAATGAAGATACTTTTAATGTGGTTGCTAAAAGAACCATTCATGAGGTAGCACATCAATGGTGGGGACACACTTTGCATGCTAAACCAGTTACTGGAGGTTCTTTGTTTGTTGAAGGGTTCGCAAAATACACAGAAGCAGTTGTGCTAGAGAAAATATATGGAAAAAGGTCCTTATATACCTTGAGCGAAAACACAAGAAGCAGGTATTTTTCCGGAAGATCTTTTGATGGTGATATTGAGCCACCGGTTTATTTAGTTGATAGTCAAGGATATATTTCTTACGGAAAAGCATATACAGTTTTGATGGCACTGAGAGATTTAATAGGTGAAAAGCAAGTAAATAAAGTAATGAAAACGATTACAGACAGACATCGTTATATAAATAAACTAGAAGCTAACACTATTGAGTTATTAAACGAAATTTATAAAGTAACACCAACAGAACAGCACAGATTAATTGATGATTGGTTTAAAAAAGTAATTACATATGATTTAGGAATTGAAGAAAGTTCTTATACAGCATTAGCAAATGGAACCTATGAAGTTACTGTTAACGTAAATGCAAAACGTTTTGAAACGTTGGATAGTGGAGAAATTAAACAAATTTCTATAGATGAACCTATAAAAATTGGGGTTTTCACCACGCATCCATCTAATGTAAAAGATGATAGTTCAATGTTGTATTATGAATCAAATCATATCAATAAAGAAATGACTGAGATTAAAATAATCGTAAAAGAGAAACCGAAATATATTTCAATTGATCCTTATGGGACAAGGTCCGATGAAAACTTAGTGGATAATATTTCAAGATTGTAAAATTACAAACAAAAAAGAGCAAGCTAAACAGGCTTGCTCTTTTTAATTAATAGTCTCTGTAACAAAACCGTGTTATATTCGTTGTTAAGTTAAGTATCTTTATTAATGATATAAACAATATGAAAGCAGCAGTATTTACAAAATATGGATCACCTGAAGTACTTCAAATTAAAGAGGTAAACAAACCAACTATAAAAGGGAATCAAGTTTTAGTAAGAATCTATGCAACAGCTGTTAGCTCTGGTGATGCTAGAATCCGAGGCTTTAATATCCCATTTGGATTTAGAACTATTTCAAGATTAATTTTTGGCATTACTAAACCAAGAAAGCAAGTGTTAGGTGTTGTGTTTTCTGGAGTTGTAGAAGCAATTGATGAAAAGGTCACTCAGTTTAAAGTTGGAGATGAGGTTTTTGGTGCTAATAATAATTTTGGAGCTCACGCCGAGTACATTACTATTCCCGAAAGTGAAGCTATTGTCATAAAGCCTTCTAATATTAGCCATAATGAAGCGTCTGCAATGCCATTTGGAGCGCTAACTTCACTAAAATTTTTAAGAGATTTTGGGGGAATTAAACCTAAAGAGAAAATTTTAATAAATGGTGCTTCTGGTGCCTTAGGTGTATATGCAGTGCAGTTGGCTAAACATTTTGGAGCAGAAGTTACAGGAGTTTGTAGTACTAAAAATTTAGAATTAGTGAGATCTTTAGGCGCTGATCATGTTATAGATTATACTATAACTGATTTTACCTCAAACAATGAAACCTATGACATCATTTACGATACTGTTGGTAAAATTTCATTCTCTCATTGTAAGGGTTCACTAAACAAAAATGGTCGTTTGCTTTTAGCTGTAGCTGGAATATCTCAGTATTTTCAAATGCTTTCAACAGCATTGATTGGAGATAAAAAAGTAGTGGCAGGAGTTGCCATCTTTAATAAGAAAGACTTGAACACGATTAAAACTCTTCTTGAAACAGGAGTAATTAAACCGCTTATAGGTAAAAGTTTTTTATTAAAAAATATTGCTGAAGCTCATACATATGTAGATTCAGAACGTAAAGTTGGAAGTGCCGTAGTTACTTTGGAATAATATTAAATCAATATATCATTAGTTGGATGTGATATTCAAAAATATCCTTTAAAAAATTTAAAAACCATTTCATATAGAAGTGGTTTTTAAATTTAATAATGATAAATAATATATTAAAATGGATATCTATTTACATTTTTATACTGCCATAACAAATTGACAATACTCCATTTCCCTTCTAACTTTATCAAATGTAAATATTCTACCCAATTATCTGAATACAATTTTACTGTTGCAATTCTATGATACACATCTAATATTTTAATTTGATTACTAGGTTTTGGAGGGAATCGAGTATTTGACTTATTCCAATTTTTAGCGTTTTGAATCATACGTTCCTTAGTAAGTGGCGCTGTAACAGCTTCTTTTTTTAAAGCCCTATTAAAGCCTAACGTGACTTTATTAAGACTGTCGTTCATTACTTCTTTCATCAACTCAGGTTTTAATTCTTGTAATGCAATTAAATAGCCCAATGAGATTCTTTTAATGTCTAAACTGTCTGTTATAGAAGCTTTTCCGCTTAATTTCACATGTTGATTGCTTGAAATATCTCTACCACGTAAAAGTTTATTGTTTTGATCATAATGTCCTTGTTTGATATAATTTCCAACAGCATCATATTCTTTGGTTCCAATAGAAAGTCCAAATTGATTCATGACCAATTTGTTGTTTTCATCATGATAGGTATACTTTACATGGTTTCCATATTTATCATAAGTATCTTGATAAGAAGCAACACCAACAGAATTATTTATGACTTTTAAATCTTCATTTAAATTGTAATTTCCAATAGGAGAACCGTCTTTTCTAAACTTCATTCCAGTGGTTCCAAATTCAAAATAGGTAGAAATATCCTGATGCTCTTTTTGTAGATTATATCTATTTTCTATCACCATTTTTCGTTTTTTAAACCAATGATATTCAGATATTTTCCAGTTAGATTCCATTGGTTTATCATTCTCGTCAAAAAAGGCCAATTTTGAATAATCCCCCCTTTTGTTTATAGTAAAAACCTCTTTATATACCTCTCTATCATTAATGATTCTTTTTCCATTCTTGTCTAAAAAAATTCTTGTTTCCTTATTGTTTTGATAGGCAATAATTGTTCTATACGCACCAATTGAAGCTAATGAATGTCTTCTTTCAGTAAAATAATGATTGTTTGTAATCTCTATCAATTGGTTGTCATCATTGTATTTGAAAACATAATGTGACGTGTTGTTAGCCGTTGATGCATCAATAGGATAAGTTCCTACCAATTTTATATATGGAGAAACGTGATTGTACCTTAAATGTCTAAAATAGGTGTTATTTGTATTGTTTTGAGCTAGTGTAATGCTAGCTATACAAAGCGTAAATAGCGAAATTGATAGTTTTTTGAAATTCATATTTAGTCTATTTTTTTTTGTTTTTTTCATTTAATGCTTTTTCTCTAGCTTCAATTTTTGGTAATGATTTTTGATAGGCAGCAACATCCCAAGTAAGATTCCATCTATTTAAATTTTCTTGCATCGTATTTAAACCCATTTCAGCTCTTCTTTTATCTACATTTTTAGCATCTTCTAATGGTAAAACATAAGGATCCTTACGTTCTTTACTCATTGCTAATTGTGTTCCATAAACTTGTCTTTTTCCTTGCCCTAAAACCAATCTGTCATAAAACATGGCATATTGCCTTTTAGGTAAATTACCACTGTTTACAGCTTTAGTAATTAGGGGTAAATACTTTGTCTGATTTTTTAAATTAGAATGTTGAATCACAAGAAATAGGGTAGAGGTTCCACTTACTCCAATTTTCTTTTTGCTAGGCCAACCTTGCGTGTCTAGAATCTTGCTAACTTTAACTAAATTGATAGAATCATTCCTTAGAATAACTTTCCAAAAAGCTCTCATTTCTTTAGAGTCTCTTCCGTATTTTTCTTCTTTTGATCTAATCTGACTTCTTGTACTTTGATCATCAAAATAAATTTTATCCAACTCGGCTACAAGCTTTTTGTCAAAGTGCTTTTCGATTTCATTTTTGTTTTTCTGCATTACAGTTATCAATTGATTCCATCTTTTATCCTTATGGATATTGATTAAATCTTTATCATTTTTTAAATGATTGATATCATACCACTTCAACTCATTAACTGCTACAAATAAATGCTTATAAGCGGCGTTTGAATTATTCGCTAAAGAGTTGATACAAGCAGCATTGTATCTATCATTTAAAGGAGCTTTTGGATTAACCTTAAAAGCTTGCTCATAAATTTTTGCAGAAGAAGTAAAGTCTTTTTCTGAACATAGTTTCCATCCAGCACGTATTAACTCTGAATAGCTTTTTGTATTCGTTTGTGCATCTAAATTGGATACACTTAGAGCAATAAATAGGTATCCTAATAGGTAATTTCTCATTGTATAAGTTTTTAATATCGATGCAATCTAAAAAATGAAGTCATTGCTATTTAGTCTAATAGACCAATTAGGATCAATAACAAATGGAGAGTTGTTTGTTGAATTTAAAACGATTGGTAGCTGTAAAAAGGAAGTCTAGCTTCATTTCATCCGTTTTTGTCTATAATAATTAAATGCATTGTGTTTTCTTTTTAATTTTGAATTTGTTTAATTGATAATTAAGAAAAAAGCTAAATGTTATCCCTTGAAGCATTATGTTTCTTTATTAGAATTCTTATTTCATTTTGTCTAAATTAGCATTCAATGAAAAACAGATTAAATAAAAATATTAATGATAGAGACTGAAAGACTTATTTTAAAACCGCTAACGTATGAACAGTTGGTGAAATACATAAAATGTGACAATTCTTTGGAGGTTGAATTGAATCTAAACGAAACTTCAAGAACGATTTCGGCGGAATTAAAAGAAGCGTTTGAGCAAACAATTCTTCCAAATGTAGCAGATAAAAGTAAAAACTATTTGTATTCAACACTTTGGACTGCAATCTCGAAAATTAACAACAAGATGATAGGTGATTTATGTATCGTTGGGGAACCAAACGTTGATGGAGAAATAGAGGTTGGATATGGAGTTTATGATGAATTTCAGAATAGAGGTTTTATGACAGAAATTGTAAAGGGAATGATTAAATGGGCTAAAACTCAATCTGAAATAAAAGCAATTGTTGCTTCAACAGTTAAAACCAATACTGCTTCTTTCAAAGTTTTAGAAAAAAATAAGTTCCTTAAAATTGGAGAGACCGATTCATTATTTAATTGGAAATTGGAAATTCATGCGAATTAATTTTCTTTCCGCAACAGTCGGAAAGAACATAGTACACTTAAACTGAAAAAATTATACACAAACACAAAGCATTTTGTTTCTTTTTTAGAATTCATATCTCTTTTGACAAAATTAGCATTAAATGAAAAAAATAGTAACTAAAAATATTTTGCGCAATCTTATTTTTTGGCTCATTATGTTTAGCTATTTGTTTAGCTCGTATTGGTATAGAGATAGTAATAAATGGTATTTGTTTGAATATATTGGATTTAAAGTGGTACTTCAGTTTTTATTGAGTTTAATAATCCTTTATTTTTTAGTGCCTAAGTTATTACATAAAAAGAAGAATGTGTTATTTGTATTTGCAACATTGTTTTTTATTTATGTCATTCAAACTCTGTATAGTATTGTAAGAATACATTATTTTCAAGTACAATATCCAGAAATTTATGAAAGGTACCCACCATATATTTTATGGAATAGAATGACGTCTTTACCTGCATTTTTAAGTAATATTACTTGGGTTGCTTTCCCTTCAATTATATTAATTGCCATTCAGCATTACAGAGACCAGAAAGACATCGTTGAGTTGAAAGAGCAAAAGAAAACTACAGAACTAAATTTGCTAAAGAATCAGTTAAACCCGCATTTTTTATTCAATACATTGAATAATTTATACGCGTTGGCTTTAAAAAAATCAGATAAAACACCAGAGGTAATTGCGAAATTATCTGAGATTTTAGATTATATGTTATATCAATGCAAAGACAATTATGTATCTATAAATAAGGAAATTGATTTGTTAGAAAATTATATTGCTTTAGAAAAAGTTAGATATGGAAATAGGGTGGAAGTAGTTTTTGAAAAATTAATTCATAATAATGTAAATATTGCACCATTAATTTTATTGACTTTTGTTGAAAATGCTTTTAAACATGGAGTAAGTCAAGAATTGAATAAAGGGTTGATTGAATTGTATATCTCAGCAACTGAAAAAGAAATTATATTTAAATTAAAGAACAGCAAACCAAAAGCATCTATTGAAAACGGAACTAGTAATAAGAAATCAATAGGAATGCAAAACACAGAAAAACAACTAGATTTACTGTATCCTAAAGCGTATCAATTAGAAGTTAATAATACGGTTTTAGAATATACTTTAGAATTAAAATTACAGTTGCATGAAAAAGTATAAATGTTTAATTGTTGATGATGAAGAATTAGCGAGAGAATTAATCGCTACGCACTTAAGTCAACTTCCCGATTTTGAAATTGTTGCTATTTGCGCTTCTGCAATTGAAGCGAATACAATTTTAAAAACTCAGACCATAGATTTATTATTTTTAGATATAGAAATGCCTGTTTTAAAAGGAACAGATTTTTTAAAGAATTTAGTACATAAACCTAAAGTGATATTTACAACTGCTCATAGGGAATACGCTATTGAGAGTTATGAACTTAATGTGGTAGATTATTTACTAAAGCCGATTGTTTTTGATAGATTTTTTAAGGCGATCGAAAAGTTTTTAGACACTCAAATTTTAGTAGAAACAACTAATAAAACAACTGTGTTAACGCATATGTTTGTTCAAAGCAATAAGAAAAATATCAAAGTGAGTTATGATGATATTTTATATATAGAAAGTATAAAAGATTATATTAAAATTCACACAACAAAATCTAAGTTGGTTATAAAGCATGGTATTTCTGCTTTTGAAGATAAGTTAGACCATCGTTTTTTAAGAGTGCACCGTTCTTATATTGTGAATTCTCAAAAAGTAACCGCATACACAAAACAAGATATTGAAATTGGCGACATAGAAATTCCTATTGGCGATTTGTACAAAAAAAGTGCTTTGGAAAAACTAAAGCTTTAAAAGTAGGATACGTTAAAGTAATGATAAATTATACGATTCCTAGTTTGAAAATAAGTCAAATGTCTATTTTAGACGCGAATCATATTTTAAATATTTATGAAAAATTTCATTTTATCGATCCTATTAATATTTGGTTTTTCTTCAACTATTTCTTCACAAGTAAAAGGAGACGCCGTAAGTATTGGAACTAATTATACAATCAACTCTAAAATATTAGATCAAGATAGAGAGATACAAATATATATTCCTGATAGTTATACTACTTCAAAAGAAGAGTACCCAGTACTATATATTCTTGATGGTCAACGGTTTTTTACGAATGGTGTTGCTATTCAAAAATCGTTAAAAGCTCCACTCGAAATTCCAGAAATGATTGTAGTTGGAATTAATAGCAGTAGGTCTTTAAGACGTACTCTATATGGAGATGAACATACAAAATTCACCTCTTTTATTAAAAATGAAGTAATTCAGTTTATAGACTCAAATTATAGAACCAGCAAAGAACGTTTAATTTTTGGATGGGAAGCTGCAGCGTATTATATCAGTGAAATGATATTAGAAGAGGAAGACTTGTTTTCTGGAGCGATCATAACAGATGGTGGATTGGCTTCTGAGGAGATTGTGCAAAGTTTTCAATCAGATAAAATCATCTATTTGTATATAGCGAATTCTAAAAGAGATATCTATTATATAGCATCTACAGAAGAATTTAATAAAAGGCTAAAGAAATACAATCCTAAAAATTTAAAATGGAAATATGAATTGTTTAATGATGAAGTTCATCAAACAATGCCACATTTAGCCATGTATAAAGGAATTCAATATTATTACCACAATTACCCTTCATTGATCTTTGAAAACATTCCTGCCTATGTTAATGCCGGTGGAATACCCTATTTAAAATCTTTTGCCAAAGAAAGAGCAAAACGCTTTGGAGGAGATGGTACGATTGATAATGCAACTAAAGACAGATTGATATGGTTAGCAGAGAATCACGATAATTTCAAATATTTCAGTTTTTTTATGGAAGAATTTAAAGATGTGCTTTCAACAAAAAGATATGCTTCTGCCTATTGGCAAAACAGATTTGGCCAATTTTATTTAAAATATAAAGATTATAAAAATGCCATCAAGTTTTTTGAAGCTGGTATTAAAAAATACCCAAATACTAATTTTGATCCTGCAATGAAAAAAGGATTGAAAGCTGCTCAGAATAATAAATAAAATTTCTAATACTAATATTGATGAAAAATTCTATACTAGTTTCCTTATTTCTTGTATGCTTTACAAACATGATTTTTTCACAAAGCGAAGTAGATTATATTGTAGGAAAAACAATTCGGTTACAATCTGATATTTTAAATCAAGAAAGAGAGATTCAAATTTATTTACCAGAAGATTATCATACATCTAAAGAAAAATGCCCTGTTGTATATGTTTTTGATAGTCAAAAGTATTTTTTAAACGCTGTAACATATCAGCAGAACCTACGTTTTGTAGATGAAACACCTGGGAAGTGTATTGTACGCGGAATGGGAATATATACAAAATAGTACAAATCAAAACCTATCAATATAGCTTACTAATAGGTTTTGATATTGTAAGTAAAAATTAATGATTATGTCCTGAATGCTCATCAACTTTAACATCATCTTTTAGGCTCATTTCCATTGCATGATCATATTGGCAACAACCAGGTAAATTTTTATAAGATTCTTCATTACCTGCAATTTTATCTGTATCATACCCAGAGTTAGCTATTGCTTTATGAATAGCATCTATATTAGTCTTATCGCTATCAAAAGAGACACTAACTTGTTTTTTTGAACCATCCCATTCTACTGATTCTAATCCTTCT
>Ga0209396_1002608_pt1 | contig 18766 bp, 20 predicted proteins | sample GOMGulsemesocosm_6_FD_184638 | JGI IMG/M metagenome (GOLD analysis project Ga0209396, IMG submission 184638) | Methane-oxidizing microbial communities from mesocosms in the Gulf of Mexico - GOM8C Gulf of Mexico (SPAdes) (version 2) | ecosystem: Environmental > Aquatic > Marine > Cold seeps...
ATCATAACTAAGATACTTGCTTCCGAAGAAGTAGTTATCTTTCGTGTCGACATATTCAGTAAGAACCTCGGTACTTACTTCAAATGCCCACACAGTTTATTTGAATACTAATTGTTAAAGAACGTTTCAACTCGACTAATTTACTTATCAAATAAGTAGTTAGGAGTTACGCTTCAAACCCTGTGGCTCGTTGCGTTGGGAGGCATATAATACGCTTTCCCTAGTTGAAGTCAACAACTAATTTAAAAGACTTAAATAATTTGTTTTCTTCTCTAAAACGTTGGCTAGCTCTCTAGTTAACGTTAACCGCTAATTGATGCTCTGCTCCGTTTCAGTGAGGCGCATTATAGAGATCCTTCTCCGCTTGGCAAGGGCTATTTTGATCTTTTATTTTGTTTGATTAATTAAGGGGCAACCTGCGAGATTATTAGCCGTTTATGGGATATGATCGTTCCTAATTAGACGATTTACTCAAGGATTTAAGCATGAGCAATACATTAACGGCCTTTAAAGGCATCATACCAACGTTAGGCAATAACAATTATATCGATCCCAATACAGTTATCTGCGGCGATATTGTTTTTGGTGACGACTGTAGTGTATGGCCTTTTGTTGCGATGCGTGGCGATGTTAATCATATTCGTGTCGGTCACCGTACCAATATTCAAGATGGCAGCATTCTACATGTCACCAGAAAAAGCGATAAGAACCCATCCGGTCATCCATTGATTATTGGAGATGACGTTACCATTGGTCATCAAGTTATGCTGCATGGCTGCCAGCTTGGATCGCGTATCTTAATTGGTATGGGAACGATAGTGATGGATGGCACAGTGGTGGAGGATGATGTGTTTATTGGTGCCGGAACAGTTGTTCCCCCTAACAAGGTTTTAGAGTCGGGCTACTTATATGTCGGTAACCCAATGAAAAAGGCGCGCGCCTTAAGAGAAGATGAAGTGGCGTTCTTAAAACAATCTGCGGTTAATTACGTCGAACTTAAAGATCAATACTTAGCTCAAGTATAAAATACCATTTTCAAGATGCTCATCTGCAATAGCCTGTTGAGCATCTTCTTCTATATCAAATTGGATTAGCTGTGCAAATCCAACTATCTCTTTTGCCTCTTCAGATGATAATCCCTGCTTTTGCAAATAGCTCAATGTAACCTGACAAATTATGCGAGCTCCTGAAGATTGCGCCGTAAACTGTAGTTGTTGCAATGACGCATCCCATGTCATGTCATCGTTGAATAAAATGGATTGATTCATAACGGTTATAAACCTTTACGCATTTGTGCGAGTACATCATCTATTTTAGGCATTACATCACGCCATACTCGAAAACTTTCAGCGGCTTGTCCCACTAGCATGCCTAAACCATCGATAGTATGTGCGACGCCAAGTTTATTTGCCCACGCTAAGAACGCAGTTGGTTCATTTTTATAAACCATATCGTAACAGCAAGTTGCCGATAACACGATATCGTCACTAATCGCCGGAAGTTCACCACTAAGGCTCGTTGACGTTGAGTTAATAATGACATCAAACTCTCCACTCAACTGTTCAAAACCACAACCATCGACTTTGCCCGATTCATTAAACTGCGTAGCCAAAGCGTCAGCCTTGCTCGCGGTGCGATTAGCAATAACAATTTTAGTAGGTTGCTGCTCTAATAAAGGTAGGATACAACCACGTGCAGCACCACCAGCGCCAAGTACTAGAATACGAGCGTTTTTTAACGTCACTTTATTACGTAGTAAATCACCAACTAAGCCTTGGCCGTCAGTATTATCACCGCTAATAGTTCCATCATCATTGAAGGTCAACGTATTTACTGCGCCAGCAGCCTTCGCACGTGGCGACAGCTGGGTGGCGGCAGCGTACGCCTGTTCTTTAAAAGGCATGGTAACGTTACAACCTCTGCCACCAGCGGCTTTAAAAGTGGTGACAAATCGTTCAAAGCCATCAAGCTCAACTAATTGTTTTTGATAATCGAGTGATTGCTGAGTTTGCTTAGCGAATTGTTGGTGAATAAATGGCGATTTACTCTGCGCTATAGGATTGCCGATTACTACGTATTTATCCACCATGATTCCTTACTCGCTGTCGTTAGTATTTTGTTGTTCTACCAGTTTGGCCACTTGCTGTTCTAATAACATCAGTTTTTCTCGCGTTTTTAATAATACTTGTGTTTGTACTTCAAAGTCTTCGCGTGATACGACGTCAAGTTTGCTAAGTTGCCCTTGAATAATTTGCTTCGTTTTCGCTTCGAATTCTTCCGCCGCGTTTTTAAGCCCCGGAGGTAGAGCATCAGCGACTTGTTTGGCAATTGCTTCTAATTTTTGTGGATTGATCATTGTTTTGTTCCTAGCGCATTAAGATTAATGACGACTATTGTACCCAAATTCAGGTAAAATCCGCTAGTCAAAGTTCTAGAGAAATTATTATGAAATTAAATCCGCAACAAGATGATGCAGTTCACTACATCGATGGCCCCTGTTTAGTACTGGCTGGTGCCGGTAGTGGTAAGACACGCGTTATCATTAATAAGATTGCTTACCTAGTGAAAACCTGCGGATATAGCCCACGAAATATTGCCGCTGTAACCTTTACTAATAAAGCTGCGCGTGAGATGAAAGAGCGTTTAAGCATCGAGCTCGGTAAGAAAGATACTCGCGGTTTGACGGTATCAACATTCCACACATTAGGTCTTACTATTATTAAGAAAGAGTTTAAAACCTTAGGGATCAAGCCTGGTTTTACCCTCTTTGACGGCACTGACACACTTTCTCTGCTAAAAGAACTGACCGAAAAAGAACTTGATGAAGACAAAGATCAGCTTAATCTACTCCAAAGCATGATTTCTAATTGTAAAAATGATTTGATGACACCTGAGCAAGCCATTGCCCAAGCGACAGATGGTAAAGAAGCCTTGTTTGCACAGTTATATCAGCGCTATCAGCAACAACTTCGTGCCTATAATGCGTTAGATTTTGATGATCTTATTATGGTGCCAACCATGTTGCTTAAGCATAACGCAGAAGCAAGAGAGCGTTGGCAAAATCGCTTCCACTATTTACTTGTCGATGAATATCAAGATACCAATACTAGCCAATATGAATTAGTGAAATTGTTAACCGGTATGCGTGGACGTTTTACCGTGGTAGGTGATGATGATCAGTCGATATACTCTTGGCGTGGTGCGCGACCTCAAAATTTGGTGTTACTAAAAACCGACTTTCCTAGCCTGCGGTTAATTAAGCTAGAGCAAAACTACCGTTCCAGCTCAAGAATATTACGTTGCGCCAACATCTTGATCGCCAATAATCCACACGTTTATGACAAAGCACTCTTTAGCCAATTGGCGGATGGAGCCATGTTGCGGGTTATCTACGGTAAAAATGAAGAAGATGAGGCTGAGCGTGTCGTTGCGGAGATCATTCGCCACCGATTCATGAATAAAACCGATTACGGCAGTTTCGCTATCCTATATCGTGGCAACTTCCAGTCGCGGATCTTTGAAAAATCGCTAATGACCAATCGTATCCCTTATAAAATAAGTGGTGGCACTTCATTTTTCTCGCGTAGTGAGATTAAAGATGTCATGGCGTATCTTAAATTGTTGGTTAATCCCGATGATGATACGTCCTTTTTACGGGTGGTTAATACCCCCAAGCGTGGCATTGGTCCCGCAACATTAGAAAAACTTGGCAACTACGCTAATATGCGCCAGCAAAGTTTGTTTGCTGCAAGCTTTGAATTAGGGCTTGAACAAACGCTGCAGGGTGAAAAACTTCATATACTACGCCGGTTCACACGCTGGTTAGTTGAACTTGACGACCAATCTCAGCGTGGCGATCCGCTGGAAGCCGTACGGCAAATCATTCGTGACATTAATTACGAAGACTGGCTCTACGAAACCAGCCCTAGTGGTAAAGCGGCAGAAATGCGGATGAAAAATGTCAGCACGTTATTTACATGGGTCAGCGGTATGCTAAGTGGCGACGACCTTGATGAAGAAATGACATTGCCAGAAGTTGTTACTCGCCTCACCCTGCGCGATATGATGGAGCGTGGAGAAGATGAAGATGACACCGATCAAGTACAATTGATGACATTGCACGCATCAAAAGGCTTGGAGTTCCCTATCGTCTTTATGGTCGGGATGGAAGAAGGCCTATTACCTCATCAAACAAGTATCGATGAAGACAACATAGAAGAAGAACGCCGCCTCGCTTATGTAGGTATAACTCGAGCTCAACGAGAGTTAATATTTACCCAAGCCAAAGAACGTCGTCAATATGGCGAAGTATTTAAACCAACAGGCAGTCGTTTCTTGGATGAATTACCCCAAGATGATCTCGAATGGGAAAGCCGAAAACCACCTACAACCTCGGCGCAACGTAAGAAAAGTGCCAGCTCAGCCATTGCAAATATACGTGACATGTTGAAATAAGTTTATCCAACCAATAAAAAAGGCGGCTCATTAATGAGCCGCCTTTTTTAGTTGATGAGTGCTTATAATCCAGCAGTCATAAACTCAATAGCCGCTTTAAGCTCGTCATCACTACAGTCCATACATGTACCTTTTGGTGGCATTGCATTAAAACCATTTTTAGCATGATCCATTAATACATCAAAACCTTGAGCTAGGCGTGGTGCCCATGCATCGGCATTACCTTTAAGCGGTGCACCAGCTGCACCTGTACCGTGACAACCAAAACATGACATTTGATAAACTGACTGACCAGTTCTAGGGCCTTTTGGAGCTTCAACAACTGGCGCAGCAGCGCCAGCTAGATAAACATTGCCAACAGGCGCTATACGTTTTTTAATCGCATCATTTGATAAATCTGCAGCGCTAACACCTAGTGATAATGTTAGAGCAGCGCTTAGACCTAAAACAACTTTAGATAGACCTGCTTTCATGGATAAACCCCTGACTATAATTTTATAAATATTTTTTCAATATTATAAACAGATCTCAACAGATAGAAACATTAACTAAAGCTCTTTTAGTTGTTTGAGGACAAAAAAACATCATAAATGCTGGCTTTTCAATCAAACAGCAATTAAATACAAATTAAACATGGACGGTTGCAGTCAAAATACATACTATAATTCTCGGTAATTATTGCGCCCATAGCTCAGCTGGATAGAGCGTACCCCTCCGGAGGGTGAGGCCGGGGGTTCGAATCCTCCTGGGCGCGCCAATAAACTTACCTTTTAAGATAAACCTACCTAGCATTACAATATCTCTTTAGCTATATTCAATAGTTTCTCACGCATCCAACCATTAACTGGATCATGCTCAGCTTGCTTATGCCAATACATATGTACCGGCATTGCGGCCACTTGAAAAGGCAATGGCGCTGCGCAAACAGCCATTTTATCGATCAATAGGTTAACGTAAGAATTAGGCATTGTTAACAACATATCACTTTGTGCGATAACACTCGCTGCCGCAAAATAATGCTCACACTGAAGCACTACCCTACGACTAACGCCATGTTTAGCCAATGCGATATCAACTAGATCAACCTCTGAGTCTTTTAACGCAACGAGCGCATGTGATGCATTAACATAATTATCTAACGTTAAGTCGTCCAATATAGGATGACCAGCACGGCATATTAACGAAAAGCTTTCTTCACAAATGAGTTGATGGCAAATATCATCCCCTGTTGGCACCAGTACATCGATAACAATATCGAGTTCGTGGTCTGCCAATGATTTTTCCATCTTTGGTCGAGTTATCTTACGGCTATTTACGGTAATATTCGGCGAATTGACCAGTAAATCACTCATCAATGCAGGGAAGAAGAGCGACTCCAAAATATCCCGAAAGCCAAATTTTATTTCGCGCCGATGCTCAGTTACATCGAACTCTTTATTGGAAAGAAACGTTAATTCCAATACATCAACTGCTGCAATCACCTGCGGCATAATTTTTTGACAAAAAGCTGATGGCACCATTTTTCGACCATGACGCACAAAAAGTGGTTCATCAAACTTTGCACGTAAACGCCCAATTGCGTGACTTACGGCCGGTTGCGTCAAGTGCAGTTTCTTAGCCGCCGCGGTAATACTCCCCTCTAAGTAGACGGTCTTTAGTACTAAAAACAAATTCAAATCGACCTTACTATGCAGCATATTTATATATAACCATTAATTAACATCATTTTTATTTATCTTACGACACCCTACACTAGAATTAAACTAATAATAGGAATGATAAATGAGCGCTAGTATTCAAGAGCAAGTAAAAAACATGACCATCGGCAGTGACAAGTTTCAGTTGATGATGCCACCACAATTTGACGATCTCATGGCACAACGTCAATATGAGAAACAACGGCTAGCCGCTGGTTTTCGCATTTTTGCGATGCATGGATTTGATGAAGGATTAGCAGGCCACATTACCGTTCGCGATTGTATCGAACCTGACACGTTCTGGGTAAACCCGGTGGGTATGCACTTTTCTCAAATTAAAGCTTCAGACCTTGTTCGACTCGATCACGATGGTAATATTGTTGAAGGAAATTCAGTCGTCAACAATGCCGCATTTGCGATCCATTCGCGCGTTCACCATGCCAGACCTGACGTTAAAGCCGTTGCTCATGCTCACACAACCTATGGCCGCGCATTCTCCTCACTTGGCCAGACACTTAAGCCAATCTCGCAGGATTCATGTGCTTTTTACCACAACCACAGCGTGTTCGATGTATTTACAGGCGTAGTCGCAGAGGCCGATGAGGGTGACATGATCGCCGAAGCCTTAAGCGATAATATGGCGGTAATTCTACAGAATCACGGTTTACTTACCGTCGGTTCAAGTGTTGATGCAGCAGTAGCAAATTTTGCAATGATGGAAAGTTGCTGTCATAGTCAATTATTAGCACAAGCTGCTGGAGACCTTACATTGATCGGTCACGATATCGCCATAAAAACCCGTCAGGTCAATGCATCTGACCTTGTCACATGGGGTAATTTCCAACCGCTATATCAAGTAGTTTTAGCACAAGACAGCAGTTTTCTAGACTAGTAATATCTCAAACACTTAAAAATAATAATAAGAAATAGCAGTGGAGTTAAGCATGGGCAGTACATTCGATATAACAAACGTCACAACACAACACGAGATGAATCAAATGGACGTATCGTCCATAGCACCTGAAAGATTACCGAGTTGTGCCTATCAAGCGATTGTCCAGGCTGCTAGAAATCATCCCGATAAAACCGCTATTCAATATATCTTAGATGGTGACTGCATCGCTGAAAATAAAATCCCTTTTTCGAAAAAGCTCATCCACAAGCTGATAAAAGTAACCAAAGGGAAAACCTTTGCCAAACCCTATCGTGAGATAAGTTTTGGCCAAGTGGCGCGCCGTGTCACCCAAATGGCTAATGCACTCACCAACCTAGGTTTAGAGCGCGATGATGTTGCTTCTATTATTTTGCCAAACTTCCCAGAAATGTACTTTTCGCTGTGGGGCGCTGAAACTGCTGGCATCGCCAACCCAATCAACCCGATGCTCGATAGTAAAATCATTAAAGAAATTGTCACCACGGCTAATAGTAAGATACTGATTGCTTTAGGGCCGGTACCTGGTAGTGATATTTGGCAAAAGACGTTAGACATCAAAGACAAAATTCCATCATTAGAAGCAGTTATTTGCTTATTTGGTGATGACATTGCCGCTAAAAACAACGGAGAAGTACCGGTCTATAGTTTTGAAAAACTGCTCGCTAAACAATCAGCGATTGAACTGCAGTGCCCGCTACCACAGCAAAGCGATGTCTGTTCTTACTTTCATACAGGCGGCACTACCGGCTTACCTAAGCTAGCCAAACATAGCCACCTCAATGAATTAACCAATGCCGCACAAGTGAACTTGATGCTACCATTATCGCAAGATGACACCATCTTAATCGGCCTGCCGATCTTCCATGTTAATGCCGCTATCACCGGCCTTGCTTCAATCATGCTCGGCTCCACCGTGTTGCTAACAGGCCCGTCTGGATTTAGAGGGAAAAACGTGGTGCGTCACTTACTAACCTTGTTAGAAAACTATCAAGTCGCCTTTATGATTGCTGTACCAACAGTATATGCCGGACTCTTAGAGCAAATTGCCAATAATCAGGTTGATTTGATACGCCCTAGCAAGATTAAATTTGCGATTTGTGGCGCTGCACCATTATCTCCAGAGCTACAAAAGAAGTTTATGGAGCAAACCGGTATCGCCTTAATCGAAGGTTATGGCTCCACTGAAGGAACGGCGGTATCAACCTTAATGCCATTGCACCCTATCGCCAAACAAACCTCTGTCGGGTTAACGATTCCAGGGATGACGGTCGCCATTGGCGATATCGACAGCGACGGTCATTTAACGCGCTTATGTGAGGTTGACGAGGCGGGCGAAATATTGATTGCCGGTAACAACGTATTCCCAGGGTATGTTGATGATAGCCACAATCAATCAATTTGGGTGACCTCCCCCGATGGTCAGCAGTTAATGCGCACAGGCGATTTAGGTAAGCGTGATGAATATGGCTATTTGTCTTTATGTGGTCGAGAAAAAGAATTAATTATTCGGGGCGGTCACAACATCGATCCGAAAATGATTGAAGATGCCGCTACTGGTCATCCTGATGTATTCCTTGCCGCGGCCGTCCCGCGACCAGATAGTTATGCGGGGGAAATTCCAGTGTTGTACGTCACCACAAAAGCCGATACCACCGTCACGCCAGAGCAGCTGTTGATATTCATGACTGAACATGTACCAGAGCGTGCAGCTATTCCAAAGCGCATTGATATTATTGACGAAATGCCTTTAACTGCGGTTGGTAAGTTGTATAAGCCTGAACTAATGTGCCGCGAGATAACACAAGTTATCGAGCTAAGTATTAACGACATGCCCCAATCCGTTAACGTTGTGACAATGCCAGATAAGAAGCGTGGTAATGCCGCCACGATAACAGTTTCAGGTAGCAGCCAAGAGCAAACCGCAATTGAGCAAGCGATCACAGAGCGTCTAGCGATGTATTCATTTAACTATCAAATAGCGTATCAGGTCAACGAACAACAGGAAGCTTAAGCCTATGGAAGCATCAATATTTACTGAAGTTATGTTGCCGCTGGCGTTAGCATCAATCATGTTTGGCATGGGGCTAAGCCTCACTGTTGAGGATTTTACCCGCTTGTGGAGAACACCCAAGCCAATTATCTTAGGGTTATTTGGTCAGCTTATTCTGTTGCCCATACTGGCGCTGGCTATTGGCTTGTTATTTGAGTTATCGACACCACTCCTGATTGGTTTAATCATTCTGGCTGCGTGTCCAGGTGGCACCACATCGAATCTCTTTAGCCAGCTTGCCAGAGCAAATTTAGCGCTGTCAGTGAGCTTAACTGCGATTTCCACCATTATTTGTGTGTTTTCAACGCCCTTTATTATTCAGTATGCAGTCACCGCTTTGGCTGGTGAAAAACCTCCTCAGTTTTCTTTGCTCAATACGGCGATTGGATTGTTCACCATTACCTTGGTACCGGTGCTCATTGGCATCGCACTGAGGCACTACCAAACCCAGTGGGCACTACGCTCTGAAGGGTATTTTAGAAAGTTCTCACTGTTTTTTATGATCACCATGATTGTAGTTATCATGATAGAGGAACACCAATTGCTATGGGATTCCTTGGGGCAAACATTTTTGGCTACGTTTATTTTAAGCATTAGCTCGATGTCAGTAGGATTGCTAATCGCTAAACTCTTTAACTTACGCTATAGCGATGCAATGACCTTAGCGATAGAAGTAGGGATCCAAAACGGCACGCTAGCAATATTAATCACCTTAAGTTTCTTAAATGAGCCTGCCTATTCAGTCATCATCGGCATGTATGGCTTAGTGATGTATTTAGGCCCAATCATATTAATCGCCGCATCAAAGTGGTGGACTAAGCAGAAAGAAAGCACAGCCCCCTCACCTGCCCAACAATAAGCTAAATTTAGGCGATAAAAATCTGTTTTATCGCCTCTCTAAACCACACCAACGCTTCATCTTGTTCACTGTCTTGATGCCAATAAAGGTGTGTCGATATTGGTAGCAACTCTACAGGTAGTGGCATGATGACTAAATCAGGCTCAAGTAACTGTTTTGCAATCAAAGACGGAACGGTTAATAGATAATCGGTGTCTTTAATCACTGCTTTGGCCGCTTGATAACTTTGACAACGAATCGTGACATTACGATTAATCCCCTGTTGTAACAATGATATATCTTCAACCACACTGCCACTGGCTCGATTAGAGACTGCAATATGCTTCGCTGCAAGATAATCGCTGATGGCACAATGACGCGCTAATGGGTGACTTGCACTCATTAGGATACAGAAAGAGTCACTCGATAATGTCAGGTGGTTAATGGGCTGCTTCATCGGCAATGACACATCAAGGGCCACATCAATTTGATTCGTGGTTAACTGTCGCTGCATATCTTGACGATTGAGCTTGCTACAAATCAATTGAGCGTGCGGGGCATGTTGTGCTAATTGTTGCTGCAGTTTAGACAAGATTAATGGCTCAAGCGCGTCATGGGTCGATAGCCTAAACGCTTGCCGCGTTTTTGATAAATCAAATTCACCACAGGCTTGAAGAATTTGCCGTAACTTTGCCAGCGTATCAAGCAAAGCAGGCGCCATACGCTGACACGCAGGCGTAGGTTGCATCAGCTGTCCCTGACGAATGAACAACTCATCCCCTAATGCGGCGCGTAAACGCTTAATCGCATGACTTACTGCCGATGGGCTAATGAATAATAGCTTAGCCACCACACTCATATTTCGCTCTTGGTACAAACACTCAAATACCTTAAGCAGATTAAAATCAAGTTGCTGGATCTTCTTTGCTTCAATCACGACGGCACCACTATGAATTAAATTCACTATAGGTTAGCAATATATTTCACTTAATTCATCATCTAAAAGAGATTATGCTGACTAAATACGAATGATAAGGAATGAATAATGAATTTTGAAGCCAGCGAAAAAAGCCAAGCCTATTTAGCCAAGCTCACCGCATTTATGGAACAACATGTTTACCCCGCTGAAGCCGCCTTTATTGAAGAGAATAGACGCCTTAATGAGTCTCCCGACTGGCGCACATGGCAAGTACCAAGTGTTATTGAACCACTTAAAGAAAAAGCTAAGGCCGCTGGACTTTGGAACTTGTTTTTACCTGATAGCGAGCTTGCGCAAGGTCTTAGCTGCCTTGAATATGCACCACTGGCCGAACAGACGGGGCGCTGTTTATTCGCACCTGAATTATTTAATTGTAATGCACCTGACACCGGTAATATGGAAGTGCTTTATCATTTTGGTAATGACGCGCAAAAAGAAAAATGGTTAACGCCGCTACTCAACGGTGAAATTCGCTCGGTGTTTGGCATGACCGAGCCTGACGTCGCATCCTCTGATGCCACCAATATGGAAGCAACAATAGCCGAGGATGGTGATGAACTCATTCTCAACGGCAAGAAGTGGTGGACCACAGGGCTGGGTCACCCCAACGCAAAAATCGCAATATTTATGGGTTTATCAAATCCAGAAAATGACAAGCACAGCCAACATTCCATGGTCATTGTCCCCCTAGATACACCAGGGGTTGAGGTTAAGCGCATGCTGACAGCATGTGGCGATTATGATGCGCCATTTGGCCATGGCGAGATGGAGTTTACCAATGTGCGGGTCCCTAAAGCCAACTTGCTTGTTGGTATGGGGAAAGGGTTTGCGATTGCCCAAGGACGTTTAGGTCCCGGTCGTATTCATCACTGCATGCGGGCCATCGGCGCGGCAGAGCGTTGCTTAGAAATGATGATAAAACGCGGAATGTCTCGCACCGCATTTGGCAAGCCACTGATAAAACTAGGTGGTAACCTTGAGCGCGTCGCACAAGCAAGAATGGCCATCGATCAGGCGCGTTTACTCACCTTACATGCCGCTTGGAAAATTGATACTGTCGGCGTAAAACACGCGATGACCGAAATATCGAGTATTAAAGTGGTGGTGCCCAACATGCTGCAGCAAGTCTCCGACATGGCGATTCAAATATTCGGCGGCGCCGGTGTGTCATCTGATTTCCCCATCGCATCATTTAACGCAATGGGCCGTATCTTACGCCTCGCCGATGGTCCCGATGAAGTTCACATGGGCATGGTCTCTCGCTTAGAGATTAATAAATACCGTTAAAAAAGGGTAACGCATGACAATTAGAATGCTCGTCACCGGTGGCGCAACCGGACTTGGTAAAGCAATTGCGCTAACGTGGGCGCGCCACCATGGCAGTGCGCTTAAGGTGTGTATTGGTGATATTCATCAGGCGCGCGCCGAGGAAACAATTAGTGAGCTTAGTGCGCTAGGGGTAGATGCCTTCTTTAGTCATTGTGATATCACCAAACAGCGAGACATCGATAACACCGCCAGCGAAATAACACAGCGCTGGCAAGGGCTCGATATCGTCATTAATAATGCAGGCGTTGCCACCGGCGGCGCACTAGCGAGTGAGTCGATTGAACAATGGCAATGGGTATTAGATATTAACCTGCTAGGCATGGTGCGCGTAAGCCAAACCTTTTTACCTATCTTCAAGCAGCAAGGCGGTGGACAGTTTATCAACATTGCTTCGCAAGCAGGCCTTACCCCGATCCCTTATATGAATAGCTATAACGCAGTTAAAGCGGCGGTGATTGGATTATCTGAAACGATGCGACTTGAGCTTGTTCACGATAATATTGATGTCAGTGTTGTGTGCCCCAGCTTTTTTAAAACCAATCTCGATGAAGGAATGCGCACAGCGCAGCCAGCAATGAAGAAAATGCTGGGACGATTGTTTGAAAAATCAGACATCAGCGCAGTGCAAGTTGCTCAAAGCATTTATCAACAAGCGCGTAATAAAACGTTTTTAATTTTAACCCATAAGCTCGGTGTTAAAGCATATTTATTAAAGAAACTATTGCCAAACCAATGGTATATAGCCAGTATGTTAAAGCAAACCAAGGCTATGAAACGTTTAACCGACGACCATTAAAAGGTAAGTAACAAATCATGAGTAGTAATGTATTAGATCAGGCACAGGCCGTTCGTCCCGGTGAAGAATTAGACGTTAATGCCGTTGATAGCTGGCTAAAAGGCCATGTCAATGGCATCACTGAACTCCCTAAAATCACCCAATACTCTGGCGGTGCCTCCAATTGGACCTACTGTCTAGACTATCCTGAAAAATCACTGATTCTACGCCGCGCTCCCAATGGTACTAAAGCCAAAGGCGCTCATGATATGGGTCGAGAATTCAAACTACAGTCAGCACTTAAGCCGGTGTATCAACACGTACCGAAAATGCTAGCGATGTGCGATGATGAAAACATCATTGGTAGTGACTTTTACGTAATGGAAAAACTTAGCGGCATCATTCCGCGCAAGAACTTACCAAAAAATTTAATTGTGACGCCAGAACAAACCCGCACTTTATGTGAAAATGTTCTCGATAGTTTTGTTCAGCTACATCAAGTCGACCATCAGGCAGCAGGGCTTGACCACCTTGGTAAAGGTGCTGGTTACACCGAGCGCCAAATATCTGGTTGGAGTGAGCGTTTTAGCAAAGCAAAAACGTGGAATGTTCCCTCAGGTAAATATGTCATGCGCTGGCTAGAAGCAAACATGCCAAGCGAAGAGCGCATCTGTATTACCCACAACGATTTTCGGTTCGATAACTTAGTGTTAGCGCAAGATGACTACACCAAAATTTTGGGTGTACTGGACTGGGAATTGGCGACGCTGGGCGACCCATTAATGGACTTAGGCAATACATTAGCCTATTGGATCGAGCCCACCGATGATTTCTTAGCGCAATCCACCCGACGTCAACCCACTCACCTTGAAGGGATGATGACCCGCCAACAAGTGGTGGATTATTACTGCAAGAAAATGAATATTGAAGTGGATGACTTCACCTTCTACGAAGTCTATGGCTTATTTAGACTTGCTGGTATCGTCCAGCAAATCTATTACCGTTATCATCATGGCCAAACAAACAATCCAGCGTTTAAGCACTTTGGGATTTTTGTTCATTACTTACTGTGGCGCTGTAAAAAAGCGATTAAGCGTCGCGGTAAACGCCTATGAGTAACATCTACTTAATTAGGCACGGACAAGCGAGTTTTAGCGCCAATGATTATGATCAGTTATCAGCGTTAGGCGTTAAGCAAGCAACCTTACTAAGCCAAGCGTTTGAACATAAGGGCTTATCACCGGACGTTGCTATACGTGGTTCAATGCTGCGCCATCAACAAACAGCGCAACATAGCCTCACGCAATTTGGCGATATCGCCATTGAGGTCGATAGTCGCTGGAATGAATACGATCATCAGAATATTCTCGGTGTTTACAACCCAGAATTTGCAACCCCGCAAGGTATTCGACAATTTCTCGCTAATGAACCACAGCCCATGAAAGCATTTAAACACCATTTTGTGACGGCGATGGACCAATGGATGTCAAGCGACAACAGTGCATATTCTGAATCATGGCATGAGTTCAATCAACGCATTGAGCAGGCACTGGGCGATGTCGCAGTAAAGCACCATGGCAAAGACGTCATCATTTTTTCGTCCGGCGGCCCGATTAGCCTGATCGCTTGTTCGCTATTAGGCATGAACCTGCAACAGTTTATGACCATTAACTGGTCGCTGGTTAACGGCGGTATCACAAAAATCCAGACCCGCAGTGGTGGTAAAAAGCTCAGCTTATCCACCCTCAACGAACATGACGTGTTTGAGCGCGAATTAACGCAACAACTGATCACGTACACATAATAATTAGCCTAGGAAAATAACATGACACGACAGAATATTCTTATTACAGGCGCTAGTTCAGGGCTTGGCAAAGGTATGGCAATGGAATTTGCTAAACAAGGGCGCAACCTTGCGCTGTGCGCTCGCCGTGTCGAGCGCCTAGAAGAGCTGAAAACAGAACTACTTTCAATCAATCCCAACATTGATGTCATTACCAAGTCATTGGATGTTAACGACCATGACCAAGTGTTTGAGGTATTTAATGCCTTTAAAGCAGAAATGGGACAACTCGACCGCGTTATTATTAACGCCGGCATGGGTAAAGGCGCTTCCATCGGCACCGGATATTTCCATGCTAATAAACAAACCGCAGAAACCAACTTTATTGCAGCGATCGCACAAGCGGAAGCAGCCATGGTTATTTTCCGTGAACAAAATGCTGGCCATCTCGTGACTATTTCTTCAATCAGTGCGGTTCGAGGGTTTCGCCGCGCAATGACGGTTTATGCCGCCACTAAAGCAGCAATCACCTCACTCAGTGAAGGGATCCGAATTGATGTCATGAATACGCCGATTAAGGTCAGCTGTATTCACCCTGGGTTTATCCGCAGTGAAATAAACGAGAAAGTAGAAAAAGTACCGTTTATGGTTGATACAGAAACGGGATGTAAGGCGATGGTTAAAGCGATTAACAAAGAAAAAGCCAACGCGTTCGTCCCTGGTTGGCCTTGGGCTATCCTCCATTGGATCTTACGTGTTGCGCCCCTAAGTACACTCAAAGGTATGAGCTAACATGCGTAAGCGAGTAAAAACCAACCACTCGCTTAAATTAGCAACAGAAAATGTGCTATGTTTAAAATAATTACTCAAATAGGACTAAAAAGAGAATATATTGCTTGTCAATTCACCTAAAAGTGCCCTATAATCCTCGCGCCTTCAAGGACGGGGCATGAAGTAAAAATTAGTGGTGATTATAGCTCAGTTGGTAGAGCCCCGGATTGTGATTCCGGTTGTCGTGGGTTCGAGCCCCATTAGTCACCCCATTAATTTTGCTTTGACTGTATGTTCGGTGATTAGCGCAGCCTGGTAGCGCATCTCCGGAGTTTGGAATTAGCGGACCAGCCCCTCTGGTTAGTATAAAATTTCAGACAAATTAAAATATGTTCGGTGATTAGCGCAGCCTGGTAGCGCATCTGGTTTGGGACCAGAGGGTCAGAGGTTCGAATCCTCTATCACCGACCACTTTTTCTCCCAGAAAAAGTGTTAAAAATCTCTTTATTATTAAAATCCATTGGTCACCTAAAAACGGCGTTTCGCTGGTATTTTTGCGCGCACCATTTACGATAAAGAAATGGAGTTAGAGAGGCAGGACTAAATCTACTTAATGGCTCGATTATCGTTCGCTGTATACATCAATCTGTATAAATTCAACCAACTCGCCCCACATTCGAAATGACACCATGCCCTCTTTAACTTCATAGCGCCCAGTGATACGCAAGCCATCTTGATGGAATTGCTTAGGGAGCTCACCATTGAGTTTTTTACCATCATCGGTGATAACCCCCCAAAAACTTCCTTCGACGGTGATATGGACAACCTCACCGCTAAATGAAACACCTTTGGCTGCTTGATTTGATGTCGTCATATTATCGCTCACTCCGTGTTGACTTTGTGGGGCTACTTGCTCATGGCTACAGCCAACTAATAAGAGACTCAATACTAAACTAGCAATAATATGACGCATGGCATTTCCTTAGTCGGCTTCAACAGCCTCGTAACTGTGGGTGATATTAACGGTATTTTGTAACATTAAGGCCACTGAACAATACTTTTCGGCTGATAATTCTACTGCTCTTTTTAGGTGTTTTTCATTAATTGCAGTGCCTGTTGCAACAAAGTGTAGGTGAATATCAGTAAAATATCTTGGGGCTTCCTCGCGACGCTGTGAGGAAAGCTCAACCCTAACATCTTTAACATCCTGCCTCGCCTTCTTAAGAATACTTACGACATCTACTGAGCTACAGCCTCCCACAGACATAAGTACCATCTCCATCGGACTTGGCGATTTAGAGTCTTGGCTATTACCATCCATTATAATACTATGGCCTGATTCAGACTCACCAATAAACATCTCGCCTGCCACCCATTTAACTACTGCTTTCATACTTTAAACTACCTAAATTAATAATAGTCAACAACCATAACATAATTTGTTTATCTGGCTATATAGTTGATAGTTTTGTCTGATAAGCTGCAGCTTATTCGTATGAATAGCTTATTAATACGCCAATTGGTGGCTTAATGCCTTTGTTTATGTATAATGAAAATCTACGTATTTACATCAGGGAGGAGTGACATGAAATTTAGTTCAAAACGATTATTAGCGCTCGTTCCAGTAATGCTACTCACTAGCGTTGCTTCAACATCTTACCTTGAAAGTGAATCGTTCATCAAAAATTGTCAGCAGACAGTAACCACGCAGCAAAGTAATACGCCATGTCGTATCGTTGTACATTCATTAAGTTGGTATGATTGGCTGTCAGGCAGCTCTTCTACTCAATTTCATTTTATCGACTTGTTAGAGCTATTATCGTCAGAGGAAGAGCATTAGTAGCCCTTTTTCAAAACCAACCATCCCTTAAGATCGATTCAGTTAATAAAGCATCTTGCATTATTACCAATGACATAATCAGATGGGTACCACTACGCCTGATACAACGCTATTAATTCATTAACCTTTAAACGCTTGCCGGCCTTTTGACTAATGGTACGCTTGACCTGCAAAATATCTAAAGACGCCTTATTGTATAATCGTCTTGTTAGTTCTAAGTCATGATTACTAACAACAACTGGAATGTCACGTGCCATGCTCTGCTCAGCTAACAACGCTAAGTCTTCTTGATCATTTAATTTAAAACCATGTCCAGAATAGCTGGTAAAACTCGCCGTTGGCGACAGCGGAGCATAAGGTGGATCACAATAAATCACGTCATTAGATTGGGTCTTTGCAAAGGTTTCTCTGAAACATTCGCAGGTGAATACCGCCTTTTGTGCTTTTTCAGAAAATGCCCATAACTCTTTTTCAGGAAAATATGGTTTTTTATAACGGCCAAAAGGTACGTTATACCCGCCTTTAAGATTATAGCGGCACAATCCATTGTAACCATGTCGGTTCATATATAAGAAAAATAACGAGCGCTCAAATGTATCACTCGTGGCATTAAATTTTGCACGAATATCATAATAGCGTTCTTTGTCATTGAACTCGCTAGCAAAGAATTTTTGACTTTCTTTAATATAATCACCTGGATTAGTTTGCACTAACCGATACAGGTTAATCAGATCCTTATTGACGTCATTTAACAGGTATTGATCATAATCAGTATTTAAAAAGACAGAACCCGCCCCAACAAAAGGCTCCACTAGGCGTTTACCTTGCGGTAACACTTTAGTGATATTCTCGATGAGGCCGTATTTACCGCCAGCCCATTTTAAAAATGCCCGTTGCTTAATCATGATTAGTTATTATTCTGTTTTGGTAGATGCAAACGCAGCTATTTCTTGATGAATTGATGTAAAAGGTTTCGGCCAAGGCGAAAAGCCAGCAAGCTGACTAGGCAATGCTAGTAAAAGTTTATCTGCAGCCTGTCTCGTCGCGAAACTCCCATAGAGTAACACATACCAAGGTTTTCCGTTACGGATTGTTACATATTGATAAATTTCAGGAAAATCCGCCAATTTAGCTTGTAAATCAACCAAGGTACTCCGTTCACTATAACCACCTAACATTAATGAATAATGAGATTTCGGTACGGTTAACAGATGCACTTCGTCATATATCGCTAGCTCTATGGCTGGCGCTAGCAATGCGATAAGGGGTTCTGTTTGTTGCGGTACTTCAATTAATGTATCACTTTGCACTATAG
>Ga0209396_1002612_pt1 | contig 18748 bp, 14 predicted proteins | sample GOMGulsemesocosm_6_FD_184638 | JGI IMG/M metagenome (GOLD analysis project Ga0209396, IMG submission 184638) | Methane-oxidizing microbial communities from mesocosms in the Gulf of Mexico - GOM8C Gulf of Mexico (SPAdes) (version 2) | ecosystem: Environmental > Aquatic > Marine > Cold seeps...
TATCAACTGGGCTAGCAAGATAATGTTCTGCTATAGCGACCAAGGCATCTGCTCGGCGTTGAATGGCAGTGAGTTGCTCTTCTTTCTTATCTAATGAAAACGTTTCCGCTGAAACGTTTTTCGCACTGATTTGAGGCACTTCTTCTTTCTCTGTTCCTTCTTTTTCTATTCCTTCTTTCTCAGCTTCTCCCTTTTTTGAGTCGGCAATTTGATCCCCTAGCTCTTTTAACACTTTCGCTACTAAAGCACCCTCTTCCGCAGGTAACTTGGCTTTAATAATCCACATACCATCGTCATCTTGATAACAGGATACACTTCGATCTTCTTGCTGATGTTCCTGCTGCCTTAGCTCATGCTTGCTTTCACCCAGTGCGCTCTGCTTACTTTCATCTGCCTCCACCGCATTAAAGTCTTCTGGCTTATCGGCAATACGACTTACAGTTCTAAATGCTTTAACTAGAATCTCCATATGTTGTGCTGTGCCATATTCCGCAATCTCTAATAAATACGATTCGTTTTTTTCTGTCGCCACTCGGGTCATTGCCCGCACTTTAGAAAAACTCAGTTCGCCTTTTTGAAAGGCTTCATTAATACCTGGTAAACCTTCTAAAGCCCGTGCTGTTCTAACCTTTTCCCGAGCAGCGCTCATGGCAATACCGCATTTCCAATTTAGCCAGTAGGCACAAGAGCGAATACCAAAGCCTGACCACGCTTCGCGGCGATCGAATTCTGCTATGAGTTTTAAGAAACGATAATTAGCGGCGTTTATTTGGCCTGCGAGTATAGTAATTTGATCGGCTAGGGTTTCATCATCATCTAGAGGGAGCCTATAGTTATCGTTGATATTTTCTCTGATGCCTTCTATGGAGGCTTTATTAATATCATCAGAAAGTTTATTACCGATATATTCTTCAACCTTTAGAGCATACATAAAGCCACCATCTCAGTTTTAAATACTGTCTTAATTTTAGTTTATGCAGGCGATACAGCAATAAAATAAGCCTATTTTTATAGGCTATTTTTCTCTAAAATAGCTTTTTATAATCCTTATTATTCTGAGTTAAATTTCTTACCTAAGATTGGAACGACAACATGAGCAAAGAAGATTTTGATAACGGCTTACAGGTACGTCGTGAAGTAATGGGCGAAGCATTTGTTGATAAAGCCATGGGTAATACCACGCCTTACATGGAGCCTGCACAAGAATGGATTAACGAACACGCTTGGGGTTCAGTATGGCAGCGCGAAGGCTTAGACCGTAAAACACGTTCATTGGTTACCATTGGTATGCTGGCTGCGATGAAAGCGTCGACTGAGATTAAGGGCCATATTCAGGGCGCATTGAATAACGGCGCTACCCCAGAAGAGATTCGTGAAGTACTGCTCCATTCTGCGGCCTATGCCGGAGCACCAGCCGCTCAGGAAGCTTTTCGTGCCGCTAAGGACTTATTAGAAGATAAGTTTTAGCCATTTAAGTCATAACTTGCGATTACCTTTCAGCCATAATCGCTGCTATAACACCCGTAATTCGTGTTCGGAATATCTGATAGAAGCCCTATTGAATCTTTTGTTCCGCGGCATCTAGAACTGGTATTTTAGCAGCTGATTTAATTCCTAAAATTGTTCCAACACCTAAGAATCCAACAAATACCGATAGAGTCAAGAATATATAATCAACATCATTACCTGGTTCTGGGAACAGCACTACTTCAGCGGAGATTAGGGCGAATACAATAAACAATAAACCATTAACATATCCTACCCACCGAGCGAAGATCCCTCCCCTTGCGTTAAGAGCTGCGACAGTTATCAGTAAACCTAGCATTGATAAAACTTTTATCAATGGCGCCTTTCCAATTATAAGCGCATAAGCAGTTGTTAAAGATATTAATAATAAAATTATTGATAAAATCTTATTCATTTTTTCCTCATTTATAATGTCTAAACCACACGATTTAAACTACTTCATGTATTTATTAGTATGCGGGATGTTTGATACAAGGAATATCAAAATCTACATGATAATGTTCATCGTGCCTTACCCATGCCTGCTTGTTAGAAAACTGAATATTCTTCTTTAGATATTCTGCATACGATGTTTTATATAAATTAGGCTGTAGTTTAGGGTCAAAAATTACCCGCCATAAGTCATGACCTTGTGCCTTTGCTTGTTTATGCAAAGCAGTGATATGAGCAGCAATAGCATCGTAATCAATACTTAGGCCGTCATATTTATCATGGCTATCAAACTCTATGTCGTAACCGAATTTATTAAGAGGATGCGTCGGTAGATGAACTGACTCCCCATTGATATTAACCACAGGTGTCATGAAATCGACCGAAAGCCCATTTCTATGGGTCTTATGAGGTTTAAACTGACCACCCTCTTTGAAGCCTGTTTCCGCATATTTATACACTTTATTAGGCTGATCTTTTTCAAGATCGCGATAAGCTGCAACTATAATATTTTCTACAGAGGAGTGAACATAAGTCCTACCTGCTAATCGAGCTACCGTACTGTATCCTTCAAAGTTGGCACCCTCTGCTGGCAATTGTACACCCTGTTCTAAGTGACCCTTTAAGGTAGTGCCATAACAGGTGCTGGTTTCAGCTGCGACCATGATGGGCAATATTAAGATAAGAATTGAAACCGTATATTTATGCACTCGTTAAATTCCCTTTACTCTTTTACTCTAACAACTATTACTTAAATTATTACTTCAACTCTTGCAGCAAAGATTCTTGCAGTGCAGTTGGGTCAGCTCTTAGTTTTTTAATAAATTCTGGCGGCACTTCGGTAGCGTCATCATATTTTTCTGCCCAATCCATCATCGCCAGCATCATCGGCATAAGCTCGATGCCTTTCTGTGTTAGGGTATAAACAAACCTTGATCCTTTATCGGGGTCTTTTGATTTGCTAATGATGCCATTGGCTTCTAAGTCCACTAAGCGAGTCGCTAGCACATTTGTCGAGATGCCCTCGCCTGCCTCGATGAACTCGTGATAATACTTACGTCCTTTGAACATCAGGTCGCGAATAATTAGAAAGCTCCATTTATCGCCAAATTGGCTCATACCGAAGCGCACAGGGCAGCCAGCCCAAGTTTTTGTTTTTTTATCTACCATACTCGAATTTTACCCTACTAGAAAAACACTTGCAAAAAGAAAGCATAAGTTCTAACTTAAATAACACTTGCAAAAAACAAGTTAAATTCATAAGCACTATTTTAAGGAAAAAATATAATGAAACTCTACGCTATTGTAGGCTCACCCAATTCACGCAAAGTACTATCGGTCATTAATCATCTAGGGATTGAAGTGGAGATTGAGTATCTTGACCTCTTCCAAGGAGATCATAAAACACCAGCCTATAGTGCTTTAAACCCCAATGGTATGGTGCCGACCTTAGTTGATGGGGATCTTAAGCTGTGGGAATCGAATGCCATTATTCAATACTTGGCTGATAAAGCCGAAGATGAGATTTTATTCCCTAGAGATAATGCCAAACGAGCCGATATTGTACGCTGGCAGTGCTGGGAGCTAGCCCATTTCAATCAGGCCTTTGGCACTCTGGCGTTTGAGTCTGTGGCTAAACCTTCTTTTATGGACATGCCTGGTAACGAAGGGGTGATTGCATGGAGTAAGGAGCAACTTACCAGATTTGCAACCGTACTGAATAACCACCTACAAGACCGTACCTATGTTGCTGGGGATAGTATCACTCTGGCAGATTATTCTATGGTACACGTTGAGTTCTTCAAAGAGGCCGTGCCATTTGATTGGACACCCTACCCTCACCTGAATGAATATTTTGAGCGTATGCGTCAATCGCCACATTGGGCTACAACGGCACCAGAGAGTCGTGAATCGATTGGTAAGAAAGCCGTAGGTTAATACGATAATAACCGAATGCACTATGGCAATTAAATAATCTAATATTTATTGCCATATTCGTTAGCTATTGCATGTATGAGTTTGGAACATAACGGTAGTGGCCCGTTATTGGATAAGAAAACAACATGTCATCAAGCTTTGGCCCAGCGCCGATATTATGGACAATCATTGGGTTACCTGTAAATAGAGATATTTTATCCGTCACTATCCCTATATGGGGTAAGTTACCCGATACCATCCAAGTAACTAGATCCCCGGCTTTATAGTCTTTTCCTTTATCGGATACCGCGAACTTTTCACCCTGCCTTACTAAAAAAGTCTGTAGATTAGGTACTCTGCGATGATCGATGTTTCTATCGGTAGCGTTAAGCCCCCAGATTCGTTTAGAGGGATAAGCATTGAAGTTTGCCAGCATGTCTTCATGAACAAGCTTTTGTAGATCTGTGCCTATTGTACGGTAGGCTCTGATGATTACGTCGGTACATACGCCTATGTTTTCCGGAACATCACCATTAGGGTATGGGATTGAGAGGTAGCGGCCATCGTAGATTACGTTGTGCTGGGTTCGGTCGATGGCGGCTGATACGATGTCATCGGTGAAGCTCTCAGCTGTTGATATTTTAGGAAAAAGTATCAACACGATTACGGTAATTTGAGACACTATATATTTGTTAATAATCTACACCTATAATTTTTCAGGCATTTACACCACTTGTAGATCACTATATATCAAATACAGCCATATTGTTTACGCTCTTCGTCTGTAATAGGCTTGGCCTGCCTCATTTGCATATCAAAGTCCTTAAGGGGGATACTTCTATAAAAATAGTTTTTTGCAAACTTACCTTTATCCAAGTTATCGATATCTACAGATAAATTATGAAGTCGCTTGAGATTTTGCCAATTAGGGAATGTACTAACCTTAGTCCTTCCAATATCCAAATCAGAAAACAAAGGTAAATGATCTAAATTCTCAAAGGTATTAATTGGATTGGCGGCGAACCATATTTTTTCTAAACATAGGTTATCATCTAACCCTTCAATTTTCTGAATCTTGTTCAGAGATAGATCCAAAATTTTAAGTTTTTTAAGGCTTCGTAAACCTCTAATTCTACTTATTGCCTGGTCATTCAATACCAACGTTTTTAATTGAGTATTACTATCAAGATGTTCGATACTAGCTAGTTTCCCATGGTGCAGCTCAAGAACTTCTAAATTTGGGGCCTCATCAAGGCCTTCTAGGCTAGTAATGGGAGTATTGTACGTAATAACTTGTTTCAACTTAGGCATATCACTTAGGAAGCTGAAGTCATTAATACCAAGTACTGTCAGCTCTAGTTCTTCTAATTCTTTCAACGTAGATAAAGGGGTAAGATCGGTTAATACTCTCTGATTTGCCCAAAGCTCCAATTTTTTCAAGTGGGTAAAATTAGCGATACCTTGAATATCTATCGTCGCGGCGCTAGATAATTTTAATTTTTCGAGTTTATGCCCCTTTGGAATGCCGGAAAGGCTTTTGAAGTTTTTAGCTGTCTCCTTGCCATTAGCGCTAATTTCAGCTTCTTTAAGATTGGGCATGTTTTCTAGCCCATCAAAGCTTTCGATCCCCATACCTGAAATATTTAATCTTATTAAATTTTCAACACCAGTAAATTTTTTAAAGTTAGGGGTATTTAAACCATTTATAATGAAAACAGTTAGATTTTTTATATTTTTAACTTGCCTCAAGGTTCTTAAGTTGTTTCTTTCAAATATATTTAGAAAACGTAACTCGGGAAGATTGTATAGATTTACATCCCCAACATTATTATTAGATAAATTAATCGCGATAATTTTTTTAAATTTATTCAGAATATCCATATTATTGAACATTGAGTTTTTAATGGTAATCCCAACTACATATCCATTTTCATCCGTAATATATGCATTTTTTGATCTTACAACTGTCCCAAAAACCGGACTATCATCACCATCAACCACCCCATTTTTTTCTTCATCCCAATATAAAAAGCCATCCTCACCGACTATATAGTGGTTCCTTTTATAATGTCTAAATTTTTCAACGGGTATCTTTGCATTTATGGCAATTTCTTCTAGTATCTCATAGTCATGGGGGTTGATCGGCGCTTGATCTTTTCCGATTATAATGGAATCAGCTAGAGCCGATAAGGAAAACCCACTCATCAACACTAAACTTAATATCAATTTCATCAAAAAGGTATTAGGTGAGGTGTTTTTATATGCAGCACATCTAGGCATGTTGAATATTTCTTGAAATTTCATTACTTCTTCCATCCAGCTCTTCCCAACTCGCAACCATCTGGAGATGGGCCGTTTTCAGATGCGCCTTCTCTAAATAAACATTGCATAATCAAATAGCATAAAAAAGCCAGCACGGTGGCTGGCTTGGTTGATTTATTAAGCTGTTCAAATACAACTATGTTGCTTACGCTCTTCGTCTGTTACAGGCTTCGCCTGTCTCATTTGGATATCAAAGTCTTTAATTGGAATGTATGAGTAAAAGTAACCAGGGGTAAACTCTTCTTTATTCAGTTGATCTAGATCGACTGCTAACCTGTGCAGGCGCTTTAGGCTTTGCCAATTCGGAAATTCACTGATTTTGGTTTGGTCAACGCCAACCTCGCCTAGTAGAGGTAAATGGTCAAGATTTTCGAACGTATTAATAGGGTTTCCTGCAACCCAGACCTTTTCTAAGCACTGGTTTTCATCCAAGCCTTCTATTTTGGACAGTTTGTTATTTGTTAAATCTAAAACATTTAACTTTTTAAGCTTTTTCAAACCACTGATTTTAGTGATTTGATGATCATTTAAAATCAAGGTTTTCAATTGATCATTATCATCAAGATGCTCTATATTCTCTAACTTACCCTTATTTAGTTCAAGTATCTCTAGATTTGGGGCCTCATCTAATCCCTCTAAACTAGTAATAGGAGCATGGTAAGTGATTATCTGTTTTAGCTTAGGCATGTCATCAATAAAGCTGAAATCATTAATTCCAGATACAGTTAGCTCTAGCTCTTCTAATTTCTTTAACTTAGATAGAGGGGTGAAATCCGTTAAATCGCGCTTACCTGCCCATAGCTCTAATTGTTTTAAGTGGGTAAAGTTTGCGATACCTTTAATGTCAGTGGTTACAGAGGTCGATAATTTTAGTTTCTCAAGCTTATGTCCTTTTGGTATACCCGAAAGGTTTTTGAAGTTTTTAGACGTTTTTTCACCGTTGGAGCTAATTTCAGCCTCTTTAAGGTTCGGCATATTTTCAAGCCCATCGAAACTTTCGATACCCATGCCTGATATGTCTATCTTTATTAAGCCTTTAACCCCTGTGATTTTTTTAAAGTTCGGAGTATTTAAACCACTAACAGTAAAATAAGACAATTTATTAACGTCTTTAATTTTGGTTAATGTTCTTAAGTCATTTCTTTCACGTATATTTAAAAACCGTAACTCGGATAAATTGGATATATCAATATCACGAATATCATTATCTGATAAATTAATAGCCACGATTTTTTTAAATTTATTTAAAATAGTCATATCATTGAACTTAGACTTTCTAATAGAAATTCCATTCACATTCCCTTTGTTATCAGTCAAATATGCATTAGGAGCTCTTACAACTGATCCAGAGGCAACTTTATCCTTACTATCAATCACCCCATTTTTTTTTCTATCCCAGTACAACAGACCTTCCGGCCCCACGATAAAATGGCTTGATCGTTTTAAATGTTTGAATTTTTCAACGGGTATTTGTGCATTTATGGCAACCTCTTCTAATACCTTATAGTCATGTGCATTAATGGGCGCTTGGTCTTTACCTATAATAATAGGGTCAGCTAAGGCTAGTATGGATAGCGTATTGAGTAACAATAAGCTTAATAATATTTTCATAATACGGCTATTAAACATAGTAATTCGGTTTATAGAGTTCATGGCTTTGTTTATCTAAATCTTCCCAGTCTAATCCGTTTTTAGTTTGCTTTTGTCTAAAGTACAGGTGGTCAAACGAAATTATTTTTTCTTTTCCATCTATCATAACGGTTAACTCCTCAGTCGTGCCTTGCGCTGGCATAAATTCACCTTTCGCAAGCTCCGCAGCTATATCGCCCATGCTGCGACCACTGAGCATCTTTTTCTCTTTAACATCGGGATCCGCCATAAATTCATAATACTTAATAATGTCTTCAATATTTTCTACAGTGAAACGGACCTTGTGTGCTTCACCCCTATCATTGAGTCTTGATTGCTCAGTGGTGGCAAATTCCAGCTTAACCATTGAGTTAATTGATCGCATTGAATAACCACCCTGTAAATACAATGGCACGACGGCTCGCCAGCTGAGATTACCGAACTTGTAATCATCGATATTATCCCAATCAGCAACATCATTATCAAAATCAAGAAGAGCGTTATCACTTATATTTTTAATTTCTTTAAACAGCCCATTATTGCCTGCTGGAAGCTGCTCGCTGGTATACAGCTCATGGCAATGTTTATCATTTAAAGTGGGGATTTTAGATTTGTTGATAGCCGTTAAATAATGATGAAAAAATCTATATAAACCTGTTCTATTACTATCTTGAATGCCATCAACAGTATCATATACAATCAAGCACGCACCGACAATAGAGGCAACACCTAAAGCAACTGAACCCAAAGTAGCACCAATGGCATACAAGGCAATCCGAGAACCGACACTTCTACTGGATATATTACCCATAACACTGGTTAATATACCACGCCCGCCCCCTGCTTTAGCAGCATATGCCAATTGGATATGCAATGTATTAAGGGCGGTACCCAAATGGAAGGCCGCACTATCATTATTGCCTAATTGATACTGCTGCATGGCTGAACGCATGGAAAATAGCATGGCAACCGCTGCCACATAACGAGCTACACCTTCTCCTAGCAATTTGGTAAATTTCTTACCGCCAGGATTAACACCGTCAACGTAGTTAGTAAAACCCTTGCCAAACATATTGCAGAACGCATTACGGGCTAAAGTGACGGTATATAAGGTTTCTGCAGAGGCCTGCATGATGTATAAGCTTTTACCATACGCATCCTCATTTTTAAGATTTTCAGACAACACTCTAAAGGTATTCCAATTCATCCCTACGGTTGTTAAGAACATGAGCGTTTTATACCATCTAAAATTAAAGCTCTTTTCATACACCGTCTCGCTTATAGCCTCCCCTTCTGTAACCCTCCCTAGCTGGTTTATCACACCACGAACTTGTTCATCCAACTTTTGATTTTTTACACCGTTTACTTTTCTCAGGCGCTTAATATATAACTCACTATCAGCAGTTTTTGATTTTGCGATATAACCGGTGATAGCCATCTTATTGAAAAAAGATTTGAATAGAGACCTATCGCCTTCCATATCCACACCACAAAAACGAAATAATGCGACATTAATTTTAATATTAAATGACGACTTTGACGTCATCATTTTTTTACTAATATTATCACTGTATAAATCAATTGCCTGCTGCAAAATAGAAGGAGCGCCAGGCACGTTATGAACCAAAGGGGCCGCCACACCTTTATAACAATTCATTACCCATAATAAAGGGTTATTGTGCTCTAAAGATAAAGCCTCTTTGTCTAAGCGGGCTTGCTCGCCTGACTCGATACTGTTTTGAATACCTTGAAAAGGCTCAGATAATTCATCTCGATAATCCTTAATAAGCTTAGGTTCCTCTTTATCATCTGGAACCCCTTCCAGTATTTTACCGACCTGAATTAATTCAGAAAAAACTTCTTGCCCCTCTAGGCCTTCTATTTGCTCAAGGACCTCTGGCTGGTTAGAAAAATCTACTAACATGGGCTCTACCCATTTAGTCCAAATATGGTCAGAAAGGTGGGTCTTGCTTAATGAAGCGACACATTGCATGAGGGTTTCGACAATATGCCCCCAATAAGGCTCTTTTTCCATGTAGGGGCCAGGATTAAGACCACCTTCAGCACTGGCAAGACCGTTCTTTGATTCCTTTTCTGGGTTCATTGCCGATTTTAAGTAGCTATTAAACTCAGCTAAGAATTCTTTTTTGAATATCAATTCTTTTAACGCTTCTGCCGCGCCGTTTATTTCATCAATGTCTTGTTGATTAAGAAATTCATACTCATTATTTGGCTCTTCTATTCTTTCCTTAATGGCATCAGATAACGTATTGATTTTACCGATAAATTTTTCACCGATGCCAATTTGCTCTTCATTCCGCAAGCCGTAAGGGTATTTTTGCTGCAGCTCTACCAAACGGCTCATACCACCTAATCGCTCAATATTTTCCGCGTGAGGTTTAACTTTTTCGGCTGTTTTATACAATGCAATATTTAACGCATCTAGCTTAACTGTAATGCGCCTATCCCATTCAGGTAATGTGCAATGCATTGCTATAGAGTTATTATCTTCATCAACCTTTCCACTCCATGCTACTGGATTTTCGCCTTCCGCGAGTTCTAATAAACTTTTAGTTTTGAAACTGCCACGGTTGACTGGATAAGCAAAAAAACCATATTTTCGATCAGGATAAAAATATTGAGTACTGACACGTTCTAGCTCTTCCCGCTCGGCGGAAGAAAGATTTTCTAGAGCCTTATCTTGTTCATCAACAAAATAACCATTACCAACATAACTGTGTAATATTCTTGCCTGTGCTGTTAATAGGGGTAAACTCTTATTCTCCGCACCTTCGATCTCAATCGGATTAAAGTTTCTTAACACTCTTTCATATCGAGTTGTATTCAACCACTGATTTCCAGCGTCCGCCCTGAAGACTTCCAATTCATTTGAAAATCCAACCCCAAGGCCATAACTTTTTTCAGTACCATCTTGATTTAAAAAAGCATACTGTTTCACAATGATTCTTTTATCCCACCCGCCGTAAATCACACCGGGATATATTTCAACAGTTTCGTCAACTAAATTAATTTCTTGATACTTATTCGTATAACTAGCCATCTGCCTAGTTTGTACTAGGTAGCCATCCTCATCGGTTAGGCCTATGCCTAAAGGCAGCATGCAGTTGGTTTTTTCGAAAAGTCGTATATCTCTACGACTTGTGGCAAGCTTATCTTTTAATTCATCCTCATCCCCATACATCCAATAAAGGACATAGGTATTTGCCATGGGTTCTTCGGGTGAGTCGAGATAGGTCAAACGGACACGAGTGCTCAAGTCATCAACGACTATTTTGCAACTGCTGGTCATGCGCTTTAGGTCTGTATGGGGCTTATCTAGCTTCTGAATTTTTTTATTTAAGGTGTACTGTGGATTTAGTTCTCGTTTGAATAAAAGGTCGTACCACTCAGTATCACCTTCAGCAGGCCGAATTCCGTCATCGGTAAGAGTCATCCAAATGGGGTCTTTACGGGTTGGGCTTATTAAACTAACGAATTTATCCACAACCTCTTCTAACCTATGCTCTGACATGTAGTCGTCATCAAAAGTTAATGAACATAACGATTCTATATAATCATTATTAATTCCGTTATTTTTGTCCTTTTCTTCTAAGGTATTTTCAATATACCCTATATTACCTGAGGCTGCTTCATAGGCTCTTTCAGCCTTAGTTTTATACGCTTTATTAGCACTATACTCAATCCAATGCTCGTGCCCCTTATGGGCAGCGGCTTCATCATCCATACTTCTTTTAGCAGCGTCTCGCACCAAGCGATAATAAGCCAATTTTTTATGCTCAAACTCATAACTGCTTACAATGTTATCGATACTATTATTTGACATTTTTTTATTCTCTAAGCTTAAGCAATGGCCGTTGGATTTTCGAAGTAGCTAATAACATCGTCGCTATCACTTAAACCGTATATTTCTTGAAAACTTTCTAATTGCGCATCAAATAAATCACTATCATTGCTTGCAATACCCTCTTCTCCCGAAAAATAACCATAGTTATTAAGTCGGCTTCTCATTCCTGCGTCTGTGCTCGAGTCTTCTAGCTCACCGACTTTCAACCCCATTTTTAGAATTTTTCCTGGACGAGTTGGATAAGGTGCATACTCTAATAATGCAAACTTAGCTCCTACTGGGAGTTTATGCTCAATATAGCCCTCTGATTCGCTACTACCGCCTTCGATTTTATGAATAGGCTCGCCATGTTTGTCATTTTCTGAGTTAAAAAATGACAGGTCATAAGGCACACCAGAAAGAGGGTTGGATCTTTTATCTATTAAAATAATTGAAAAATAGAGCTCTGAATCTTCAGGCTCTGACTCAGGCTCGGGTTCTGGCTCTAAATCAACTGGATCTTCAATTTGGCTAGGTCTAAGCGCACTTACCCCCACGGCAGAAGAGATCACTTCTTCTACAGGTATGAATAGTGACTTTGATTTTTCTATAATGATGGCATCGCCTTCAACTAATAGAGTCGCTAGGTGATTTTCATAATCATTAGGTGATGAATACTTTGGCGCACCATTTTTAAACATGCTGCCGGCATTGTTATAAAAATTAAGCACAAGCTGCTGAAACTTAATTCCGTCTAGCTTAAAACGCTGAAGGTACTGATTAGAAGCGCCTTGATTAGCCGCAAGGTTGTTATAATTGACCCCAGGATATTCTAGACCGCAAACAGCTGGGACAAAATAAAATGCACTCTCAGAATTTTCGGCCAGTTTATTTTTCGGCGAAGTGTAGTGTGAAGCTCCCGTATAATACATTTGTATACTACTGGCCTTGAACTGACTTGTCAGAAAGCTATCATAATTAGAGCCTACTAATTGAAGCCTACTACACAGTTCAATTTTTGGTGTGATAGGCAGCCCACTTAAAACTGCATCAAATTCACTAAGCTGATCACAACGATAAAAATTTAGGTTAGGCACGCTGTTCATGATTTGACGAGCATCCTGCTCTGTCATTAATAGGTAGCGGTTTTGTCCGCTTGACCCTTTAATTATCTCAGTCATTATTAATTCCTACATTCCCTGTATCAGCCGCTAGTTCTGTTGAACTTTGCTGCCTTTAATAATGACATTACCCGAACCTTCTACAGTAATGTTCGCGCCTTTAATTGAAATATCTCCACTCTTGCTAAGCGTGATTTGAGCCGAACCTGCTTTAAAGACAATTTCATCACCCGCTTGTATGGTAACTGTTTTACCTACATCTAGAGTTTCTGCTGTACCAACAGATGTTGTACGATTAGCAGCAATATCTCGCTGTTCATCTGCCCCAACTGTCATGGTGTAATTAGCACCAATATTTGTTGTATCGTCGGTCACTACATCCGTTACACGGTTATTACCCACAGACAATGTTTCATCGGTGGCAATAGTATGGGTACGGTTATTATTAACGGTTAGGTTTTCATCGTTGCCTACGGTTTGGGCACGATCGTTAACCACGTCAATTATTTCATCATTTCCAACACTTTCAGTGCGGTCATGGCCAATGGTAATGGTTTCGTCATTGACGACTTCATCGGTACGATCATTACCCACCAAATGGCTTTCATCATTCTCAACACTGATGTTCTGATCTTTTTCGGCATGGATGGTTAGCGTCTCGGACCCTAAAGTATCGTCAAAACGTAACTCGTTAAAAGTTTCTACAGTGCCGCCTTTAGTACTGCGAGTTTTAATACCGCTTTGATTTTGGTTTTCCGGTAATGCATACGGAGGCATATTGTCAGCATTGTATACACGACCGACAATCATAGGTTTATCTGGATTACCTTCAATGAAGTCAACAATCACTTCTTGGCCCATACGCGGGGTAAATACTGAGCCCCAATTACCACCGGCCCACAGTTGAGATACTCGTACCCAACATGAACTGTTCTCGTCACGCAGGCTATAGCGATCCCAATGGAAATGCAGTTTTACACGGCCATATTCATCGGTCCAAATTTCTTCACCGGCAGGTCCTACAACAATTGCAGTTTGATGCCCCGAAATAACAGGTGCTTGAGCATATAGAGGTGGACGATATTGAAGCTGACTTGGCATACACGAGAAGCGTATTTCCATCTGAACGCTTTGCTGCTCACCACTCTCGAACATCCCTGTTGAGATGTAGTAATAAACCTTGGTTAATAGGTATTCACCATTATTGGTATCTACTGGGTGTTTTGATATGTTGAAAAGGCCACCCGCATGGAGGTAAGCACAATTACTGATGCCGCTAAATGTTTGGGTAGCGCAATGTAACTGCTCCATACGCAACTGAGCGTAGCGGGTTCCGTCTGCTCTCTCGGTATAACCGTTTTGGTAGTCGTAGACTTCCATATCAGCATGATCATGAGCTTGGGTAATCGCAATATTGGTATCTAATCCAGCTCTTGGTTTCTCAAAATCAAAAGCATTAAGAGCATAACTCCCTGACCCAACCGAGACAGTATTACTCCAAGATTCAATAAAGTGCTCATCACGTACAACAGAACCTGGAGGGTAAAAAGGAATATCCATACAACCAGGTATTATTTCATGGGCACTTGGGGAGTCGCTTAGTACTAAGATGTGCTTATCTTCTAGTTGCTCAAAATGGTAATAAATACCTTCTTGTTCCAATAAGCGGTTGATAAAGTTCATATCAGTTTCGCGATATTGAACGCAGTATTCTATTGGTGCGTAAGTCTCACTTAGGTTCACCCGGTAATCAGAAAATCCATTCTCATCAAAAATACTGGTGGCGATGTCAACAACGCTTAGGTTTTGGAAAGTTCGACAGTCAGCTGTTTTATCTAAAAAACCAAACCATGGAGCCAGTTCAATTTCATACTTGGCGTGTCGCCCCTGCCAACCGCGATGACTAATCGCCATGACATGACCATGGAAGTACTTTGCACCAACTAGGTGGTGCCCTTGTACTTTTACTGTGATGGTTGTACCTAATAACGATTTCAAATCTAAATCATTATTTTTACATAAGGTTGTTAAACGATGTTGGAATAGAGCATTAAATGATTCATCACTATTGAATTCTAATAGTAATAAATCGCTATCGAAACTTCCTATTGAATTACTAGCAAAAATCTCAATTTCGCGATTATCAAAAAAGCTCATTCTTATTCCTTCCCTGGAAAGTTTGCGTTAAAACAACAAAAATATATTTAATATTTAGCTAACAATAATTTTTTTAATGATACTATATTTCACAAATTATTGAACGCTCTTATTAGCTTATTAATTCGTTATTAAATGGATAAAAATATACGAACTAAACACTAATTATAACTAGAGCAACTAGTACTTTTTAATGATTATCTTTAGGGAATGATAGTGGCATTAAATAGCAATACCCGTGAAAACCTGCAACCGTCGCTTCTTGATCGTTTAATCGACGACAATCCTGAGCAGCTTAATGAGTCACGCAATAAACGCATCATGAACATTTCAAAATTGCGCGACTGTGTCATTCGTGATATTAGTAATTTATTAAATACTCATTACATGGAAGGTAATACCGAAATTGATCAATACCCAGCCATTAAAAGCTCAGTAATTAATTACGGTGTTTCTGGCTTAACCGGGTTTTCCATGCACAATATTGACATTCATCAAGCCGAACGAAATATTCGTCAAGCCATTATTAGTTTTGAACCTCGTATACTCAAGCACACATTAAAAGTAAGCATGACTCGCGATACAGAAAAATCGAGCAAGCATGCCATTGTATTTAGAATTGAAGGTCAAATTTGGGCAATCCCTATTCCCTTGATGCTTATGCTAAAAACCGAAATCGATTTAGAAACTGGCAGTGTCAACGTTGTCCAAACCAATTAATTTAGCTGTGAGCCCTTCAGAGTGAACGAGAATTTTTTAAAATATTATAATAATGAACTACGCCATATTCGTGAAACGGCAAATGAGTTCAGTCAGCAGTATCCTAAAATTGCTGGACGCCTTGGCATTGAAACCCTTGAAGTGGCTGATCCTTATGTAGAGCGTTTATTAGAAGGCTTTGCTTATATGGCTGCGCGTGTGCAGTTAAAGCTTGATGCAAAACATCCTGAATTAACTCAGCAGTTAATGAATATTGTTTATCCACACTATCAAGCTCAAACACCTTCTTGTGCCATTGTACAATTTGCCCCTATTGCCGGTGAAGGCTCATTACTTTCTGGTTATGATCTTCCAAACCACTCTCAAATGTGGAGCCGTGTAGGTAATGATAAACAAGCTACACCTTGTCAGTTTCGCACCACTCAGACCACCACGCTTTGGCCTATCGATTTAACTGGAGCGAAATATTACTCAAGTAACTCCGCCTTAGCGGCCGCGGGCTGGTATGGTCCTGATCATTGTAAAGCAGGGATTCGCCTGCAATTATCAACACAACCTGGTATTTTATTTTCGCAAATGCCATTGGATGAACTTGTACTTCACCTTGCTGGTGAAGATGATTTGCCAATGAAGCTGTATGAACAGATCTTCGCTAATGGCATTGGCTTTATTATTAAAGATAAGGCAAAGCCCGAAGACCAAGGGCAGTACTTTAATGCTGACCATATTTGCCAGTCTGGTTTTGAAGATGAAGAAGCGCTACTACCCTATCCTAATCGCTCATTTCAAGGTTATCGCTTATTACAAGAATACTTTACTTTTCCTAAGCGCTTTCTTTTCTTCAAACTAACCGCTTTGCAACAGTTCTTAGAAGGTTTCGAGGGCACTGACATTGAAATTACTATTCTATTAGATAAGTCTTATTCAGAGTTAACCCCCTTAACTTCAGTGGACCAGTTCAAGCTTTTTTGTTCCCCAGCGATTAATTTATTCAATAAGAATAGTGAGCGAATTCGATTAGAGAAAGGGCAGTACCAATATCACGTTAGTCCAGATAGAACTCGTCCGATGGATTTTGAAGTCTATCAAGTAGTGGGGGTCAGTGGTTATAAAAGCGGTGTGCAGACGACACAGTCTTTCTTACCATTTTATGGTCATAAAGATCATTCGCAGCAACATGCAGACTCAGGCTTTTTTACCACGATAAGAAAACCTAGACAGCATTCGAGCCAGCAAAAACGCTTTGGCTCACGATCCAACAGCTACCTTGGCAGTGAAACTCACATATCCATTGTTGATAGCAATAACGCTCCCTATCCATTTGACTTAAAGCAGCTGGGTATTGATCTGTTGTGCACCAACCGCGATCTACCTTTACATATGCCCACGGGTCGCGGGGAAACAGATTTCACCCTAGAAACCGGTGCGCCTATCGAAAGTATCAAGGTAATTACCGGGCCTTCAGCCCCAATACAAGCAAAGCCGCCCTCTGAGATTAGCTGGCAGTTCATTAACCACCTTTCACTAAATTACTTATCGTTATGTGATACCGATGAAGGGGCTGACAAAATCAGACAGTTATTGCGCTTGTATTCTCATGGTCAAAACTCCAGCTTTGAAAAGCAAATTGAAGCGATTAAAAGTGTTCGTTCAAAGCCGGTAAATCGACAATTGATGTTCGCAGACAAAGTCACGTATTGCCGCGGCTTAGAAATTGAAGTTGAGGTAGATGAAAGCGGATTTGAAGGCCAGGGTGTTTACTTATTAGGGGCGGTATTGGAAAGATTCTTCTCGAAATATGTCTCTATTAACAGCTTTACCCAAACCTGCCTCATATCAACCCGTCGTGGAAAAATTCATACTTGGGCCCCGAAAACCGGAGGCCAGCCCATATTATGACTTTTTTTGAGCAAATTACAGAAGATCCTGCCGGCTTTAGCCTATTCAATACTTTAAGATTTGTTGATGCTAAGTATTCAGACTCACCTAAAATAGGGGAAGCGAATAAAACCAGCGAAGAACATATAATTCTCAGACAAAAACCATCAATGGCTTTTGCTAATTCCCCACTGAGTCATTTTATTCCGGCTAATGACGACAACCCTAAAGATCAACTATTCAACTTATCGTTTGGACTATTTGGCCCCATGGGCGCACTGCCCTTTCATTTAACAGAGCACGCTCTTAACCGGGAGCATCAATTTAACGATCCTACTTTTGCTAGATTTGCCGATGTTTTTCATCACCGTATGATTAGTCTGTTCTACCGAGCAGAAGCTAATATTCAGCCTTGCATCGAAATGGACCGACCAGAAGAGAATGATTTTGATTTAATGATTGGTGCACTTTCTGGCCTTGCTCAACTGGAGCCTGAAGAAATAAATCTTGATGAATTAAATGCAAAAATTGACCAGTCATGTGACTCACTCTTCAAACAAAAATGGGATCGATTGCATCGTAGCGGGTTATTTTCCTTACCGACTCGACCGGCCGATGGTTTAAAAAGCTTAATTTTAGATTTTTTAAATTTACCGGTAAAAATCAATCAGTTAACCGGGGGCTGGCTACAGCTTACCCCTGAAGATCAATTCAATATCGGTATTTTTTCTAAAAACAATCAACTCGGTATAAATACAGGCTTAGGTGAGCAAGTCTTCGATGCTCAGCATAAGTTCACCGTCCAAATTGGACCGTTAAATTTAAAAGAGTTTTATAAGTTACTGCCTAATACACAATTATTTCAACAGTTAAGAGAGATGATTCGTTTATACAGCAACGACGAATATGACTGGGATATCGAATTAGAATTAAAGTCTCACCACGTACCACAGTTTCAATTAGGGGTACAATCTCAATTAGGCTGGACTACCTGGGCTGGATCACCGACAAAGATCGAAGATCAGAAAGTACTATTGGAATCTAAGGGGTTTTAATTTTCTTTAGATCATATCTAAGCCATAAAAAAAACCCGCATAAAGCGGGTTTTTTTTACTGCACATTATTATTTAATTAAAAATTAAACAGTAATGTTTCTTTCGATGTCGAAGCCAGTTTCAATAGCTGCTTCACCACTACCATCTTC